>Ga0209566_100118_pt1 | contig 105475 bp, 101 predicted proteins | sample Araplavi_mTSA_r2_2_FD_184287 | JGI IMG/M metagenome (GOLD analysis project Ga0209566, IMG submission 184287) | Arabidopsis root microbial communities from North Carolina, USA - plate scrape CL_Cvi_mTSA_r2 (SPAdes) (version 2) | ecosystem: Host-associated > Plants > Roots > Endosphere | place... | reverse complement strand
GGTATCCGCCGCCGCCTTGACCGCCGGACGGACGGTTGCCTTGATATCCGCCGCCGCCTTGACCGCCGCCTTGACGATTGCCCTGGTATCCGCCGCCGCCCTGACCGCCGCTTTGCGGACGATCCGATGCCGGCGCGGAGGTGCCTGCGCTTTGCGCGCTAGGCTGCGAAGGTGCCGAAGCCTGCGGTGCCGAAGCCGGTGCTGGAGCTGCGGCCGGTGCCGGAGCGGGCGCCTGCGGAGGCTGCGCCGGACGCGATGCGACCGAAGCCGTCTCCTCGGATCTGCGGGCTTGCGGCTGTCCGCCTTGACGGTTCTGGCCGCCCTGCTCGCCTGCCGGACGATTGCCTGCCGGCTTGTTTTGCGCCATCTTGGCTGCCGCATTCGCCTTCACGTCGCGGAAAAACTTTTCCACGGCGCCGACCATGCCGTTTTCCATGACGCTCATATGGTTGTTGACCGGCATGTTTACGCGCTTAAGAATCGTAATGACTTCTTTGCTGCTCATATTCAGCTGCTTGGCGTACTCGTACACCCGCAGCTTATCTTTGTTGTCGTTCGTCTCTTGATTATTACTCAATATTCTCCACCTCCGAATGTTGAACAAAGCTGTCCCGAATCAACTTCGCGAAGCCTTGATCCGTAACGGCGAACAGCACGCGCTCCGGTTTGCCGACTGCGTATCCCAGCTCGTAGCGGGAATAGCCGACCAACAGCTCTACTTCATAGCTTGTGCATTTGTCCGCCACTTTCTTGCGTGTATTGTCGGAAGCGTCCCGGGCCAGCACGACCAGCTTCGCTTCGCCGGCGCGAATGGTCTTCAGCACCGTCTCATCCCCCGAGACGAGCTTGCCGGCGCGCATGGCGAGGCCCAGGCGCGACAGTGTTTTATCGTTCGTCGTCATCGCCGTCATCCAGCTCCTTCGCGGCGATGAATTCGCCTTCCAGCTTCAAAAATTCCTGCTCGAGCCGGTCATAAACTTCTGGCGGCACGGGCACCTTCAGCGCCCGTTCCAGCGCCTTCGTTTTTTTCGCCAGCTTGAAGTACGACAGCTTGCCGCACAGATAGGCGCCCCTGCCGGGCTTTTTGCCCGTCAAATCGAGGGAGATCTCCCCCTGCGGCGAACGTACGATGCGAATGAGTTCCTTTTTCGGCATCATCTCTTGGCTGGCGATGCATTTTCGCTGCGGTATCTTCCTCGGTCTCAAGGTTTATCGCCTCCCATGTGGACCGCGTCTCGCGTAATGGCCGAAAGGCTAGTCGATCGATACGCTGTCCTGATGCATCGCATCGCCTTCGGTGCGCGGCCGGCCGTATTCTTGCTCCGCCTGCGTCTCGCTCTTGATGTCGATCTTCCAGCCGGTCAGCTTCGCCGCGAGGCGCGCATTCTGGCCCTTTATGCCGATCGCGAGCGACAGCTGATAGTCCGGCACGATGACGCGCGCCATCTTTTCGGCTTCGAACACGATGACCTCGAGCACCTTGGACGGGCTTAGCGCATTGGCTACGTACTCTTCGACCGAGTCGGACCAGCGGACGATATCGATCTTTTCGCCTTTAAGCTCGTTTACAATCGTTTGTACCCGCACGCCCTTCTGGCCGACACAGGAGCCGATCGGATCGACCTCGTCGTTGCGCGAGTGAACGGCGATTTTGGAGCGGAAGCCCGCTTCGCGCGCGACCGACCGGATCTCGACCGTACCGTCGAAAATCTCGGGAACTTCAAGCTCGAACAGACGCTTAAGCAATCCCGGATGGGTGCGCGAAAGGATGATCTGCGGTCCTTTGCTCGTGTTCTCCACCTTCGTGATGTAGGACTTTACCCGGTCGCCCTGCTTGAACTTGTCGGTCGGCATGAGCTCGGTGAGCGGCAGCGCCGCTTCGACCTTGCCCAGGTCGACGTACAGGTTGCGCATGTCGATCCGCTGGATAATGCCGGTCACGATGTCCTGTTCCTTGTCCACGTACGCATGGTAGATCAATCCGCGCTCCGCTTCGCGAATGCGCTGCGTGACGACCTGCTTGGCCGTCTGGGCCGCGATCCGTCCGAAGTCCCGCGGCGTCACTTCGATCTCGGCGATGTCCTCGACCTGGTAGTGCGGGTTGATGGAACGGGCCGCTTCCACGGCGATCTCGAGGCGCGGATCAAGCACCTCTTCGACGACCGTCTTGCGGGCGTAAACTTTAATCAAGCCGGTATTGCGATTGATGTCGACGCGAACGTTCTGCGCCGTATTAAAATTGCGTTTATAGCTGGAGATAAGTGCCGCTTCGATGGCCTCGATGAGGACATCCTTGGCGATGCCTTTGTCGCGCTCGATCTCGGACAAGGCCTCAATAAACTCCATGCTCATAGCTGCTTTTCTCCTCCTCTCTCCTATTAAAAGACGATGGCCAGCCTTGCGGAAGCCACTTTATCGTAAGGAATCCGATGGCTCTTGCGTCCGACGGTGACGGTCAGCGCCGTGCCGTCGAATCCGTCCAGCATGCCTTCGAATTCCTTGGCGCCGTCCACCGGCTCATAAGTCGTCACGAATACATGTCTGCCGACAGCAGAAGCGACGTCCTCCGCTTTTTTGAGGGGACGTTCGGCGCCCGGCGAGCTCACCTCAAGGAAGTAAGCTTCGGGGATCGGGTCGGCTTCGTCAAGCTTCCCGCTTAAATATTCGGACACCCGGCCGCAGTCGTCGATATCGATGCCGCCCGCCTTGTCCACGAATACGCGCAGAAAGTAGTTGCTTCCTTCCTTGACGTACTCTACATCCACCAGTTCGAAGCCGTTCTCCTCCACGAAGGGGGCGACCAGCTGTTCAACCGTGGATTTGATCTTTGAAACGCTCAAATGACCAGACCTCCCGAATGCTTCAAATGGATATCTGCAGAAACGCACATGCAAAAGTGCCTATGCAAAACGTAAAGAGTGGGTTTCCCCACTCTTCTGCAGACAGTGATATCCACATGATTACCAGAATTAATATACCATAACCGCCGGGATGCTTGCAATGCATTATTCCGGCGCCCCAAGCCCGCCGGGCCGGATATGGCAGCAATCGGGCGGCCCGGAGGCTTCGGACCGATCAATGCCGTCGGAATCCGGAACCAGTTGAGACGGACGAATCGAGAGCGGGTTGAAACGGAGGAATCCGAAACAGGTTGAGACAGATGCCTCTGGACCGGGCCGGACGCCGCGGGCGATACCGGTTCGGTCGCTCGCCGTCAGAACAGCGCCAGCTGGTTCGATTCCGGCAGCCCGCGGAAGCAGCCCATGCCGTTCAGCAGCTCGACGATCGTTTTCGATGCTTTGGAACGCTGCTGGAAATCCTCGATTGACAGGTAGTCCCCGTCTTCGCGCGATGCGGCAATGTTGCGCGCAGCATTCTCGCCGATGCCCGCGACCGCGGAGAACGGCGGGATGAGCGCGTCCCCGTCCACGATGAACCGCGTGGCGTCCGAGCGGTACAGGTCGAGCGGCTTGACCTTGAAGCCCCGCGCCGTCATCTCCAGCCCCATCTCAAGAATCGGGATCATGTTTTTCTCCTTCGGCAGCGCCTGGAAGCCCTTGGCTTCGATCTCGTTCATCGCCTTAAGGATGGCGTCGTAGCCTTGGCAGAACAGCTCGACGTCGAAGTCCGCCGCCCGGACCGAGAAGTACGTCGCATAATAATGGATCGGATAATACAGCTTGAAGAAGGCGGTCCGCACGGCAGATATGACGTAGGCTGCGGCATGCGCCTTCGGGAACATGTACTCGATGCGGAGGCAGGAATCGATGTACCACTGCGGCACCCCGCAGCGCTTCATCTCTTCGATCCACTCCGGCGTAAGTCCTTTGCCCTTACGGACGCTCTCCGTAATCTTGAACGCGAGCGAGGCGTCCATTCCCGCTTTGTAGATCAGGAACAGCATGATGTCGTCGCGACAGCCGATGACGGTCTTAATCGTGCAGGTGCCGTTCTTGATGAGCTCCTGCGCATTGCCGAGCCATACGCCGGTTCCGTGGGACAGGCCGGAGATCTGCAGCAAGTCGGCGAACGAGGACGGCTTCGTCTCCTCGAGCATTTGCCGCACGAAGCGCGTCCCCATCTCGGGCACGCCGAAGGTGGCGACCTGCGACTTAATCTGCGACGGCTGGATGCCCAGCGCTTCGACCGAGTTGAACAGGCTCATGACCTTCGGGTCGTTCATCGGGATCGTCGTCGGATCGACGCCCGTCAGATCCTGCAGCATCCGCATCATCGTCGGGTCGTCGTGCCCGAGAATATCGAGCTTCAGCAAGTTCGCGTCGAAGGCGTGATAGTCGAAGTGCGTCGTTTTCCACTCGGCGCTCGTATCGTCGGCCGGATACTGAACCGGCGTGATGTCCTCGACTTCCATATAATCCGGCACGACGACGATGCCGCCGGGGTGCTGGCCGGTGCTGCGTTTCACGCCGGTCACGCCCTGGGCCAAGCGATTGAGTTCGGCGCCGCGCCAGTTTTTGCCGTGTTCTTCCTGATACTTGCGGGCGAAGCCGAAGCCCGTCTTTTCCGCCACGGTACCGATCGTTCCCGCTCTGTACACGCCCTTCTCACCGAACATCTCCTTGGTGAAATTGTGCGCATGAGGCTGGTATTCGCCGGAGAAGTTCAAATCGATATCGGGCACCTTGTCCCCCTTGAACCCGAGGAACGTCTCGAACGGAATGTCCTGTCCGTCGCCGCGCATCGTTCCTCCGCATTTGGGACAAGGCTTGTCCGGCAAGTCGAAGCCGCTCGGCACGCTGCCGTCGAGGAACCACTCCTGATGCTTGCAGTTCCGGTCGCGACACAAATAGTGCGCAGGCAGCGGATTGACCTCGGAGATGCCGAGGAACATCGCGACGACGCTCGAGCCGACCGATCCCCGCGAGCCGACGAGATAGCCGTCGCGGTTCGACTTTTTGACGAGCCGCTCGGAGATTAGATAGTTCGCCGAGAAGCCGTACTTGATGATCGGAACAAGCTCCTTTTCCAGCCGGGCGACGACGACCTCGGGCAGCTCTTCGCCGTACATCTCCCGCGCGGTGGAGTAACACGTATTGCGAATCTCCTCGTCCGCACCTTCGATGTTCGGCGTGAACAGCTCGTCGGGGAACAGCTTGATATCCTCGAACCGATCCACGAGGGCGTTCGTATTCGTCACGACGACCTCCTGAGCCTTTTCCTTGCCCAGAAAGGCGAACGCGTCCAGCATCTCCGGCGTCGTCCGGAAGTGCGCATCGGGCTTGCGCTGGTCCTTCAGCGGGCTGAAGCCGGTAATGCCGTGAATCGTAATATCCCGATACAACTTGTCCCGCGGCTCCAGATAATGGACGTTGCCGGTGGCGATCACGGGCTTGCCTAGCCGCTCGCCGATGGCCACGATCTTGCGCAGCGCCTGCTCCAGCTCGGCACGGCTGCCGACCAGTCCTTTGTCGAGCAGGTGCATGTAGAAGTCGATCGGCTGGATCTCGAGCACGTCGTAGAAGCGGGCGATCTCCGTCGCCTCTTCCTCGGACTTGTTAAGGACGGCTTCGAAAAATTCGCCTTTTTCGCAACCCGAGATGAGAAGAAGTCCCTCCCGCAGTTCAATGAGCTTGCTGCGCGGAATGCAGGCGACCCGGTGAAAATAATCGGTATGCGACAGCGAGATGAGCTTGTATAAATTCTTTTTGCCGACGGGATTCAGCATGTAGATGCCGCAATGGAACGGCCTCGTCGTCTTCCAGCTGTTCTCGTTCACTTCGTTCAGCCGCGTCAACTGCGTAATGCCTCGCCCCTGCGCGTCCTTCAGCAGTCCCTCCAGCACGCCGGCCAGGGCGATCGTGTCGTCGATGGCGCGGTGGTGATTTTCGAGGCTGACCTTGTACAACGCGGACAACGTGTTAAGCCGGTGGTTCTTCATCGTCGGATGCAAATATCGGGCCAGCTCGAGCGTATCGAGCACCGGATTGCCCGGTTCAGGCAGCCCGAGCTGCTTGCAGTTGTGCTGAATGAAGCCGATATCGAACCGGGCGTTGTGCGCGACCAGAACGGCGTCCCCGGCGAAGTCCAGGAATTCCTTCAGCTTCGGCTCGAGCTCCGGCGCGTCCGCCACCATCTCGTCGGTGATGCTCGTGAGCTGCTGGATGTTGTACGGAATCGGCTCGTGCGGATTGATAAAGGTCGAGAAGCGGCCGATCTCCCGGCCCTCCTTCACCTTTACGCCCGCGAGTTCGATAATCTTATTGGCCGTGACCGACAAGCCGGTCGTCTCGATATCGAAAACGACGTACGTCGCGTCCGCGAGCGACAGTTCCTTCGCGTTCAGAACGATATCGACCGCATCGTTCACGACGTTCGCCTCGACGCCGTACATCATCTTGATGCCGTTCTTTTTCGCCGCCTTGGCCGCTTCGGGGAAGCACTGCACGTTCGCATGATCGGTCACGGCGATCGCCTTGTGGCCCCACTTCGCCGCGGTCTTGATGTAGGCGTCGACCGGCGCGATCGCGTCCATCGTGCTCATCGACGTGTGCAGGTGGAACTCGACGCGCTTCTCCGTCGCTTCGTCCTTGCGCGGCTTCGGTCCGTTGATCTCCTTCAGGTCGCTCGGCATCATGACGAGCTCCGGCGGGTTCAGGAAGCGGTCGTATTCGATGCGGCCGCGCAGCTTCAGCCATTTGCCGTTTGCGAGCAGGTTCAGCATTTTGACGTCTTCTTTGTTTTTGCCGAACATCTTGACGGTGAGCGAATCGGTATAATCCGTCACGTAAAATTGATAAAGCGTATTGCCGTTGCGCAGTTCTTTCACCTCGAGGCCGAATACCGTGCCTTGGACCGTCGCCTTCTTTTCTTCCTCTTGAATGGTCTCGATCGGCACCGCATCGTCCTTGATCTCGTAGCCGTGCTGCAGCGTCTGCGGCGCTTCGCCGCCGTCGTCGACCTCGGGCTCCGTATCCGGCACGCTCTCCATCAGCTTGCGGACATGCAGCCGCTCCTCTTCGAGCTGCCGCTGCATGAAGGCATCGACGGCCTCCTTGTGCGATTCGCCGACCGCCAGCTTGACCTTGCAGGCGCGGGCGAACCGCTCCTCGAAAAACCTGGCCGCATAAGCGTCCACCGTTTTTTTGCGCGCAAGCTCGAGGCTCGCTTCGTTCAGCATGAACAGCGTCAGCAGCTCGCCTTCAGCTTCGGGCCTGGCCTTGCCCAGCCAGCCGTTGACGGATGCGAATTCGCTCTGCATCCACTCGACGAACAGCGGCCAATAATGAAGCAGCAGCTCGCTCGTCGGCGTATCCTCCCCGTGGCGGAGGCACATCTCGATCTGCGCGAGATGGCCGAGCTTTTCCCTGATACGGGAATGGAAGCCCGCATACACGGGCGGCGGCAGCAGCGCTTCGTTAACCAAGTGGAACCGCCAGCTGCGCTTCGTCTTGCTAACTTCGACTCTCTCTATGTAACCGTCGCGGAAGTGGGCGTCGATCCAATCGCCCGGAATCTCCGCTTGCGCCAGCAGCAGTTCGAATCTTTTCCTCTGATCGGGCTTCGGCAACATATTGGAGACTTCATCCCTTTCAACAACAAAAGCCCCCGACCGTCCGCCGCCGGATTCGTGCCTGCGGCCGTTAAGAAGTCGGGAAGCTTTCTGTTCTCGTTCTTGTTCTACTATTCTACCTGATAGACTATGCGGCATCAATAGTCAAAGAACGACATTTATGGACCAGCCCGTTCGCCGCCCGCTCAGTCGGTCAGGCTCACCTGGTTCCCGCCGGCCTGAAGACTGCGCTCGGCGGCTTGCAAAAAGCGGATGATGGCGAGCGTCTCGCCTGCCGGAACTGGCGCGACCCCCGTATCGAAAAACGAGACCGCGTCGGCAACCAGCTTCGCGTAATGGCGGGACATGTCCGGATCGATCGCGAGCGCCGACGCCCGATCTCCCATGCTGACGCTAGCCTCATAGACGTAAGAGCCCGACTGATCGCAAACGGCCGTGCCTGTCCTCCCGCCCTTCCACGCGCCGACGAGGCGGTGGAATCCCTCGTGACGCTCGGCCCGGACGGACAGGCAATCGGCGCCGAGCAGCGCGAACAGCATCTCGGCCAGATGGATGCCGTACCAGTAGTAGACGGACTGCGTCGGCTCGATCTGCAGCGGACCGCGAACGCTCATGCTGCCGATGGTGGCACGATCCGGAAGCGCCTGTTCCGCCGTCCTCACGGCGTAGCGCAAGGCCGACGCGCTGAAGATCGGCGCCTTGAAGGCGCGCGAGAGCCGCTCTAGCTCGGCGGCGTCTCCCCCGCTGATCGCAAGCGGCTTGTCGATGAACACGGGCTTGCCGAAGGGCGCGATGCGCGCGAAAAGCTCGACGCGCGCCCTGCCGTCGATCGACAGCAGCATGAGCGCGTCGCAGGTTGACGCGACCGCCTCCGGCGTGTCGGCCCTGCTGACGCCGTATTCGGTCTCGAGCTTGTTCATGAACGTGTCCACGCGGGTGGCGCTCAGCGGAAAATCGGCCGAGCCGCCTGGCCACGCGGTCAGGACTCGGTATCCCGGCACATGCAGCGGATGTCCGGCATCGTTCAACAGCTGGGTGAAGGCGATCGCATGCGAGGAATCGGTGCCGATCAGGCCGATAGTGCGGACGCTCATCGAGCTTCGCCTCCTTTTCTTGTCTGCCCCGCGGCAAGCGTCATTCCGCTCAGTCTGCGGGAAGCGATGCCGGCGAGCAGTGCCGCGCCTAGCGGCAGGCACGCCTCGTTCAGCTCGTAGCGCGGATGATGAAGCCCGAACGCGCGCTCCGCGTCGGTCGCGGGGCCGGAGCCTAGCCAGAAGAAGCAGCCAGGGACGTGCTTCAAATACTCGGAGAAATCCTCGCCGGCCAGCGTGGGCGCGGCGAGCCGCCTGGCTTCCGGGCCTGCCAGCGCGTCGATCGACGCCTCCACGTGGCGGGTCGCCTCCGGATGGTTGACCAGTACGGCGGTCTGCTGAACGTAGACGATATCCGCTTCGCAGCGATACCCTTCCGCGACCCGCTTCACGATCCGCTCGATTCGCGCCGGCAGCTCCCGCCGGACGTCCGGATCGAATGCGCGGACGGTACCGGTCATCGCGCATTCCGAAGGAATGACATTGCCCGCTTCGCCTGCGTGAATGCTGCCGACGGTGACGACGATCGGGTCGAACGGCGACGTCTCCCTGGCGGCGATGCTCTGCAAGGATAAGACGATGGCCGACGCGCACACGATCGGATCGATGCCCTGATCGGGAATGGCGCCATGGGCGCCCTTGCCCCGAACGACGATCTCGATCCGGTCGACCGAGCCCATAAGCGGACCTTCGCGCACGGCGGTCAGGCCGGCGGCCAGCGTCGGCAGATTATGAAGGCCGTAAATTTCGTCAACGCCGTCAAGGACACCCTCGCGGATCATCGCTTTGGCGCCTTCGTTGATCTCTTCCGCGGATTGGAAAATGAGCCGTACCGTACCCTTCAAGCTCGCGCGCTCCCGCGCGAGCAGCTCCGCGGCGCCGAGCAGCATCGCCGTGTGCGCGTCGTGCCCGCAGGCATGCATCACCCCGGGCCGCTCGGAGGCGAACGGCAGCCCCGTCTCCTCCGCGATCGGCAGCGCGTCCATGTCGGCGCGGAGCGCGACGACCGGGCCGGCCGAGTCGCCGACGATGTCTGCCACGATGCCGTGTCCGCCTACGCCGGCGCGATATTCAATGCCGAGCCGCGTCAGCTCCTTCGCGACGAGGGCAGCCGTTTCGCTCTCCCGGAAGCTGAGCTCCGGATACCGGTGCAGATGTCTGCGGACGGCAACGAGCGACTCCGACATCCCGGCTGCCTGCGTTAGCCACGCGCCGCTCATGATCTTCCTCCTTTGCCGCGAAGCTCGCTAAGGATGGCTCTGCCGGTCGGCGTCTGCGCGAGTCCGCCCTTGGCCGTCTCGCGATGCGCCTCCGGCATGGACGCGCCGATGTCCTTCATGACGCCGATGACCTCGTCGGACGGAATGACGCTGCGGACGCCCGCAAGCGCCATGTCCGCCGCGGCGAGCGCGGTCACCGCCCCAAAGCCGTTGCGCACGATGCAGGGGATCTCGACAAGGCCGCCGACCGGATCGCAGATCAGGCCAAGCGAATTTTTGAGCGCGAGGCCGACCGCGTGAACCGCCTGCTCCGGCGTCCCGCCGCGCAGTTCCGTCAGCGCGCCGGCAGCCATGCCGACCGCCGAGCCGACCTCGGCCTGGCAGCCGCCCTCGGCGCCAGAGATGAACGACCGGTTCGCGATGACGTAGCCGATCGCGCCGGCCGCGAACAAGCCCTCGACCATCTGCTCGTCGGACCAGCCGAACCGTTCCTGCGAGCTGACGAAGACGCCCGGGATGATGCCGCAAGAGCCCGCCGTCGGCGTCGCGATGATGCGTCCCATCGAGGCGTTGACCTCGGATACCGCGAGCGCGTACGCCATCGCCGCGCTCGCATCGCCGCCCAGGGAGGGCTCGTCGCTACCCCGATAGGCCATCACCCGCTTCGCATCCCCGCCGGTGAGTCCGCTGCGCGATTTCGTCTCCTCCGTCGTCCCTCTGCGGACTGCTTCCTTCATGATCCCGTAATAGCTTGCCATTTGGCCGAACACTTCGTCCTCAGACTTGCCCGATTCGCGTGCCTGCTCCTCGATCATGTACCGTCCGAGCGTCTTGGAAGCTTCCCGGCATTGCGCCGAGAGCTCCGCCAGCGTAGAGAATCTCATCTATGTCCTCTCCTCTCCGTCCAGATCGATCAGACGCACCCGCTCGACTTGGGCGAGTTCGGCGAGCCGGTCCATAACTGCAGGGGAGGCGTCGTCGTCAAGCTCCATCACCGTCAACGCGCGGCCGCTTCGGCTCTGGCGGTCTACTTCCATCGCCCGGATATTAATCCCCGCCTCGCCCACGATCTCGGTCAACGCGGCGATCGTGCCCGCCACGTCCCGATGGTCGATCAGCAGCGTCGGGCAATCCGCCGAGAACTTGACGTCGAAGCCGTCGACGCCAACGATCTCGACGTTGCCGCCGCCGATCGAGCATCCGATCATCGTCGCCTCGCGTCCGCCTTTTCTCAGCGCGAAGCGCACCGTGTTGGGATGCCCGCCCGGACGAAGCTCGGTACCGAATCGCAGCCGCATGCCGGCCGCTTCCGCGAGCGCGATAGCGTCCCGGATGCGTTCATCGTCGGGCGCAAAGCCGAGCAGCCCCGCCGCTACCGCCAGATCCGTGCCGTGTCCGACATACGTCTCCGCGAACGAGCCGGAAAAGATGATCTCGGCCTCGTCCGGCTGCTCTCCGGACGCCTGCCGGGCCGCCATTCCGAGCCTCGCCGCACCGGCCGTATGCGAGCTTGACGGGCCGATCATGCTCGGCCCCATGATGGAAAACACGTCTTTGAAGCGCATCGCCTCTTACCTCCTGCAGCTTATGTGGCCGGCAGCGTCAATCCGTCTTGAGCCATTCCTCGAGATGAGCCGCCACGAAGCTGTCGTCGTTCAATTGCGGATATTGGGCGTACACGCGGTCGATCTCCTCCGCTTGACCCGGAGACAGCGTCTCGTGCGGGTTGAGGCACCAGGTGCCCTGCAGCAAGCCTTGGCGCCGGAGCACCTCGTGAATGCCGGGAATACAGCCGGCGAAGCCATTGGCGGGATCGAAAAAGGCCGCGTTGCAATCGGTCGCTTGCACATTGCGCGTCAGCCACTCCTTAGCGATCGTCGGCTCGCGTCTTATGGACTTGATTTCCTCCAGCAGCTCGACCGCCTTTTGCGTCCATACCGCCCAATGGCCGAGCAGGCCGCCGACGATCTGCTTTTCGACCGTCGCGCCGTCAGTCTCGAAGCGGTAGGCCGTCAGCAGATCTGCGACGATGTTGTCGTCGTTGCCCGTATACAGCGCGATCTCGTCTCTGCGGGCCGAATGGCATACCGCGCGAGCCACGTCGAGCGTCTGGTAACGGTTGAACGGCGCCATCTTGATCGCGACGACGTTCGGAATGTCGGCGAACGCGCGCCAGAAGCCGTAGCTGAAAATTCTTCCGCCCACCGACGGCTGCAAGTAAAACCCGATTACCGGCATGACGGCCGCAACCTGTCTGGTGCGTTCAAGCAGTGCCTCCTCCGTCATCTCCTTAAGGCCGCCCATGCTGAGCAGCACCGCGTCGTAGCCGAAGGACAGCGCTTTGCGCGTCTCGTCGAGCGCCTGCTCGACGGGGCCGCACACGCCAGCCACCTTAATGAACGGCCTGCCCGGCGAAGCCTTGTCGACTTCTTCGGCCGCCATACGCAGCACCGTATCGTACAGATCGTGCTCGGGATCGCGAATCTCGAATTGGGTCGAATGCACGCCGACGGCGATGCCGCCGGCGCCTGACGCTACGTAATAACGCGTGAGCGCCCGCTGGCGCCGTTCGTCCAGCTTGCGGTTTGCGTCGAGCGCGAGCGGATGTGCCGGGATGACCAATCCTTCCAGCAGCGCTTCGTATAATTCGGACGATAGATAAGCGGTTGCCATCAGAATTTCCCCTTTCGCTCTTGGAAATGCGTCGGCTTGTTCCACGTCTTGCCGCCCTGCTGCACCCACTCGGTGGTCCAATCGATCATCTGCAGCAGGGAGACGGACGGATAGCCGAACAAGGAATGCGTCTTCGAGGCGTTGTTCAGGAGCGCGGTCTCGGATTCGCGTCCGACGAAGATCGCTTCCTTGCCGAGCCTGGCGGCCAGCTGGCCTGCGGCCCAGCGTACGGACATCGTCTCCGGTCCCGTCACGTTCAGCAAGGCCGGCGGGCTCGAGGCGATCGAGAGGCTGCGCAGCGCGATGGAATTGGCGTCTCCTTGCCAGATCACGTTGGCATAACCGGTCGTCAGGTCGATCTCGCGCCCCTCGTTAATTGCACGTGCAAGCTCCAGCAGCACGCCATAACGAAGGTCGATGGCATAGTTGAGCCTGAACATCGTCATCGGCGTTCCGTACTTGTGCGAATGATATTCGAAAATTCGCTCCCGTCCGAGCGTCGACTGCGCATACTCGCCGACCGGCTCGGGCGCGACGGATTCGTCCGCTCCGCCGCCGCTGACAGGCACGAACGGATAGATGTTGCCGGAGGAAAAAACGACGATCCGCGATTCCTTGAACTTTTCCGCTACCCGTCCCGGCAAATAGGTGTTCATCGCCCACGTGAAATGCTCGCGCCCGGTCGTACCGAACTTGTTGCCCGCCATGTAGATGACATTGTCCGCGTGGGGCAGCGCCCGCAGCGCTTCGTCGTCGAGCAGCTCGCAAGAAATCGTCTCGACGCCGCCCGCCTCCAGCTCTTCCCTCGTCTCCGGGCTGCTAAAGCGCGACACGCCGATGACCCGCTTGTTCAGGCCGCCTTCGCGCACGGCGTTGGCGGCGAGCCTCGCAAGGCTCGGCCCCATCTTGCCTCCTACGCCGAGGACGATAATGTCGCCGCTTACGGATGCCAGTTGCTTGACGAGCGCCTCGGACGGCTCGGCCAGATTCGCTTCCAATTGTTCGATCGTGTTCAAATGACATGGCTCCCTTCGACTATTGAACTTGATTCCATCTTACGCGCGATTGCGATATATGGACAGGTCCATTAATAGTCTTTAAATAAACGGAGCGATCCTCCCCATTTTCTTTTCGCGGAGGGTCGTCAAGCAGCCATGCCGTTATAAATAGTGGTCGGCCAAAAAAGAAAAGCGATACACCTGGCGCGGCCTCCCCTTGGGCATCTTTTCCATGCCCGCGATATCGACAAGGCCGCCGTCCGCCCACTGCAGCAGCAGCCGGTGCGCGCTGCGCACGGTGATGTTCAAGACGGACGCCAGCTCGTGCACCTGATAATCGTATTTGCCGTGCCGGGACATGTAGGTGAGCAGCTTGCTCAGATAGGCGCTCGTCATCCCCGCCTCTTCCGCCTGCCGCAGCAACTGCGGTTCGAGCGGCGCCAGGATCGATGCTACGGGATCCGACATCTCCAGCGGACCGATCAGCGTCCGGTCCTCGCGCACGATGAAGCAGGCGTTGCCGCCGGCCGCAACCGATTTGCGAAGCGCGCTTCGCGCGTTCGAGCCCGCTTCGCTCGCCGAGGCTCCGAAGCCGATACCGATGCTGAGCGTAATGCCGAACGACAGACTGGCGTCCTTCGCGAGCGGGATCGTTTTGTAGCCGCCCGTCTCCCGCTCGAAGATGCCTCGCGTTGTGAAGAACAAATATTCGTCGCCGCCCACCGGCGTTAAATAACCGTCCAGCGACTCGACGTAATCGAGCACGGCGCGATGAAGGTCCAGCTTCAGCTTCTGAATCTCGTGCTCGCTCGCGCTGCGCTGGACGAGCTTGCCGAAGTCGTCAACCGTCACCATGCCGACGACGATCTGCGACTCCATCACCTTGCGCGATTCGGTCGACAGCAGCGCGCGCTCCAGCGTGACGATAATATCCTGATCGGAAGGAAGCAGCCAGGCGTTCGGAATATTCAGCCGTCCAAGCTCCTCGGCCACGCGCTCGACGCCCGTTAGCGCCAGGGCGCCAGGTCGGCCTTCGGCAATTCGCCGGTGGAAGCCGACGAGCTTGTCCGGCGAAGCGTAAGGCGGCCCGTCATAGACGGCGACCGACAGCCCTTCCAATCCCAGATCCCGCAGCGTTCGCGCGACCATCGACTTGGTGATCGTATCGACGGACAGCAGGGCATCGGGTCCCAACCGTCCTTCCCGCTCCGCCTCGAACAGCGCTTTGTACAAGCCCGCCCCGTTCAGAGGCACATGATGAACCGGTACCGAGACCGGCTTCCTTCCCTTGAGGAGGCGCAGCGGTGCCGGACCCGACAGCAGCAATACCTCCACCTCGCCTTCAAGCGCGGCAGCCGCGTCCGGCGCTTCTTGCTCCTGCGCGACGATGCGGACGACCGGCGAGAATGACGGAAACGAATTCAGTACTTTCAAGATGCGCGAGACGACGGCTGCCGTCCCCACTACTCCGATATTGATTGGCATAATGATGCGTCCTCCAGCGAAAAAAGACCCCCGCGAGCCAGGGCTGACGGGGGTTCTTGATGATGGGTTCCAACGATTCTATTAATACGCTCTGGCGAAGACGACCGTATGCGCGGCGGGCTTGCCGCAGCACAGACAGACGCTTTTCGTGACCGGCGGTTCGAACGGAATGTTGCGGCTCGTAGCCCCGGTCTCTTCCTTTACCTTGCTCTCGCAGGCGTCGTCGCCGCACCAGCCGGCATAAGCGAAGCCGCGCTTTTCTTCGAAGGCAGCCTTCAGCTCATCCAACGTCTCGACATCGAACAGATGGGATTCGCGGAATTCCAGCGCCCGGTCATACATAGCCGCATGAACTTCATCCAGCATGGCCGCGACCGATTCGGCGAGGCCTTCGAGCGGCACCTGCTTCTTCTCGCCGGTCACGCGGGAAACGAGCACGCAGACGCCGTTCTCCAGGTCGCGCGGCCCGAGCTCGAGGCGAATCGGGATGCCGCGCATCTCGTATTCGTTGAATTTCCAGCCCGGCGATACGTCGGAGCGATCGTCCACGCGTACGCGGATGCCGGCTTTTTTAAGCTCGGCGAACAGCTCGTCCGTCTTGGAGATGACCGTCTCGCGCGTCTTGGGCGGGCCGATCGGAATCATGATGACCTGGGTCGGCGCCACCTTCGGCGGCAGCACCAGACCGCGATCGTCGCCGTGGACCATGATGAGCGCGCCGATCAGCCGCGTGCTCACGCCCCAAGAGGTCGTATGGCAATATTCCTGCGTATTCTCGCGGCTCAAGTATTTGATATCGAACGCGACGGCGAACTTCGTCCCGAGATAATGCGAGGTGCCGGCCTGCACGGCGCGTCCGTCCTTCATCATCGCCTCGATCGAATACGTATCGACCGCGCCGGCGAAGCGTTCGGAAGGCGTCTTCTGTCCTTTGATGACCGGGATGGCCAGCACGCTCTCCACGAAATCGGTGTAGACGTCCAGCATCTGCATCGTCTCGCGGCGGGCATCCGCCTCGTCTTCGTGCGCGGTATGGCCTTCCTGCCACAGGAATTCGCTCGTCCGCAGGAACGGCATCGTCCGCTTTTCCCAACGGAACACGTTGGCCCACTGATTAATAAGCAGCGGCAAGTCCCGATAGGAGTTGATCCACTTGGCGTACATATGGCCGAACATCGTCTCCGACGTCGGGCGCACGGCCAGCCTCTCCTCCAGAATCTCGCCGCCCGCTTCCGTCACCATCGGCAGCTCGGGGTTAAACCCCTCGACATGCTCTTTTTCCTTTTGGAAGAAGCTCTCCGGAATGAGCAGCGGGAAGTAAGCGTTGCGGTGCCCGGTCTCCTTAAATCGGCGATCGAGATCGCGCTGAATGTTCTCCCACAGCTCGTAGCCTTCAGGACGGAACACGATACAGCCGCGCACCGGCGAGTAGTCCATGAGCTCGGCCTTTTTGATGACGTCGATATACCAGCGGCTGAAGTCCTCGGCCTGCGGCGTAATTTCCGTTACGAACCCTTTGTCCTTCGACATATGCTCCCCAACCCCTGACAGCGTCTGAAATTTAACCTCTGACCAACCTGAGAATATCGTTGTACGTGACGACGACCATCAACAGCATAAGCGCCGCGAATCCGATGAAGTGCACGAGGCTCTCGCGGTTCGGATCGACCGGTCGGCCGCGAATGGCCTCGATGCCGATGAACAGCAGCCGGCTGCCGTCGAGCGCCGGGATCGGCAGCAGATTGAAGATGCCGAGGTAAAGGCTCAAGATCGCTCCCCACCAAGTCAGCTGCGTAACGCCTTGCTTGGCGATCTCGACGGTGACCTGCGCCGTGCCGACCGGTCCGTTCAGCTCCTCGAGCTTCACTTCGCCGAATATAATCTTGCGGAAGCCGTCGAAAATCTTCTTCGTGCTGTCCACCATCGCCTGGCCTGCCAGACTGAACGTCTCGCCGAATCCGGGCTTGCGCATCTCGGGCGCCATGACGATGCCGACCTTGCCGGTGTCCGGGTTCGGCGTGACCGTAAGCTTGATGTCGCGTCCGTCCCGGGTAACGACCCATTCCATGGGTTTGCCTGCGCTGCTAGTGATCGCTTTGGACAGCTTCTGGCTGTCCCCTTCGACAGCCGTACCGTTGACGGAGACGACCAGGTCGCCCTTTTGCAATCCGGCGGCCTTGGCCGCTCCGTCCGATGTGACCTCGTTAATGAAGATCTTCGTATTCGGTTCGACGGCTACGCCGTATGACTGGAAGAAAATCGCGAACAAGACGAACGCCAAAATAAAGTTCATCAGCGGTCCAGCGAAAATCGTCATCGCTTTTTTGCCGACCGTGGCGTTGCCGAACTGGCGGTCGAGCGGAGCGATCTGCGTGTCTCTTCCCTTCGCCATGATGAGCGCCTGGGGATGCACGTCATACCGCTGTACATCGCCGTCCACGTCGAGCGTCAAATAGAGATGCTTTTCCAGATCGACGGCTTTGACCTCGCCGCGCATGATCTGCGTGCGTTCGTCGAGCCGGTCCAAATAGATTCGCGTGACCTTGCCGTCCTTGACCCGCACGCCTACCGTATGGCCGACCTGCACCTCGACGACCTCGGGGTCTTCGCCCGCCATCCGGACGAAACCGCCGATCGGCAGCAGCCGAAGCGTGAAGCGGCTCTCCCCGCGCTTGATCGAGAACAGCTTCGGACCGAAGCCGATCGCGAATTCGCGAACGAGCACGCCGGCCCGCTTGGCAAAATAAAAGTGTCCGAACTCGTGAATCGAGACGAGCACAAAAAAGACGAGAACCGTTAGAAATACAACCTGTACCATTTCCATGCAAGTAACCCTCCGTCCGCCCTAACGGCTGTCCTTAGATTAACATTATTCGCCGAGGCGATACAAGAGAATACGGGTCTTGCAAAAGGTTGGTTGCTAAACGCGCCAGGCGGCAGCGGCCGCCCGCGCCTTGGCGTCGGCGAAGGCGATCGCGTCGAGCCCCGGATCGGCGATCGTCTCGTGGGCGGACAGCGCCGATTCGATGATCGCTTCGATCGCGAGAAACGGAATCTCGCGACTCAGGAAGCGCGCGACGGCTACCTCGTTCGCCGCGCTGTAGACGGTAGGCGACGTGCCGCCCGCCCGTCCTGCTTCATAAGCAAGCCGCAGGCATGGGTAGCGGTCGAAATCCATCTCTTTGAAATGCAGCGTGCCCGCCTTGATCAGATCGAGCGGCGATGCCGGCGAAGGCTTGCGCGCGGGGTAGGTGAGCGCGTACTGGATCGGCACCCGCATATCCGGATTGCCAAGCTGCGCGATGACGCTCGTATCGACGAACTCGACCATCGAATGGACGATGCTCTCGGGATGCAGCACGACGTCGATGCGGTCGTAGGGAAGGCCGAACAGCCAGTGCGCTTCCATCACCTCGAGTCCTTTGTTCGCCATCGTCGCGGAGTCGATCGTAATCTTGGCGCCCATCGACCAATTGGGATGTTTGAGCGCATCCTCGACCGTCACGTCGGCCAGTTCGGCTCGCGTGCGGCCGCGGAAGCTCCCGCCCGAGGCGGTGATGACCAGCCGCTTGACCGTGCCTCTGTCCTCGCCGTTCAGGCATTGGAAGATCGCCGAGTGCTCGCTGTCGATCGGGAGCAGCGGCACGCCACGCTCGGCGGCGCGCCGCGTGACGATATGGCCCGCGGTGATGAGCGTCTCCTTGTTCGCCAGTCCGATCGCCGCACCCGCGTCGATCGCGGCCAGCGTCGACTTCAGGCCGAGGCTCCCCATCAGCGCGCATACGACGTAGTCGGCGCCTGCGCCGGCCGCAGCCTCGATCAGGCCTTCTTCTCCCCACACCAGCTTCGTGCCGGCCGGCAAGTCGTGCTTGATCCGTTCCGCCAGTTTCTTCGAGCCGATCGACACGAGCCTGGGCTTGAACTGCTGCGCCTGCTTGACGAGCAGCTCGGCCTGCGATCCTGCCGCGAGACTTACGACTTCGTAGGCATCCGGATCGCGAGAGATGACGTCCAGCGTCTGCGTCCCGATCGAGCCGGTGCTTCCAAGCACCGCCACGTTCTTTTTCAAGCCGTTCCCTCCGTTATGTATGTCGTGCGATGTATGTCGTGCGAATGCCCGGATGCAAAAATCAGCCCGGCGGGTAGCCGAGCGTTATGTTCATGCTTGAAGCGATACGGCCGGCTGTCGTCATGGACCCGTGCAATTGGCTGCGCGGAAATTCGATCAGCCAGCTGTCGTCAAAAGTCCGAGCAAATGGACGAGCGGGAATACGATCAGCCAGCTGTCCGTGCGGTCGAGTACGCCGCCGTGGCCCGGCAGCAAATGCCCGGAATCCTTCACGCCGCGGAAACGCTTGTAAGCGGACTGAATCAAATCGCCGAGCTGTCCGGCGACGGCCGCTGCCAGGGCGATGCCTATCGCCGTGCCGAAGCCGAGCCAATCGGGCCAGACGATCGCGAAGACGACAGCGACGACGACGGATATGACCAAACCGCCGAGCGCACCCTCCACCGTCTTGTTCGGGCTGATGGCGGGCCAAAGCTTTGTTCTGCCGATCGCCTTTCCCACGAAGTAGGCTCCGGCGTCCGACGCCCAGATGCAAAAGAAAATGAGCAGCGGCCAGAACATGCCGTGCGGCAGGTCTCTTGCTGCGGCCATGTAGCGGAAGCCGAGCCCGATATAGAACGCCCCGAGGAAAAGCAGCGCCGACTGCTCCAGCGTAATCCGGTTTTTGCTGAACACCGTCGCCGACAGGAGCACGAACATGAGCAACCAGGAGACGGCTTCTACGCTTGGCGTCGTCCATTCGAAAGGCAGGCGCGGCAGCGCAAGCACGAGCGTAGCGGCGAAGCCGCACAACACGTCCAACCGCGCGGACGGAAGCTTGTTTAGCTTGACGAATTCATAGTATCCGATAAGGGCGAGGAGCGAGAGCATAAGCGAATAGTACCAGCCCCCCAGCCACAGCAGCACCAGAAAAACGGCGCCCGCGACGACGCCGGTGACGATCCGTTGACCCATGCGCTAGACCCCCCCGTAACGGCGAGCGCGCCGCTGGTATTCGCGGATCGCATCGTGGAAATGGGTTTCCGAAAACTCCGGCCAGTACACATCCGTGAACCAAAACTCGCTGTACGCAAGCTGCCAGAGCATAAAATTGCTGAGCCGAAGCTCCCCGCTCGTACGGATGAGCAAATCCGGATCCGGCAAATCGCCGCTCAGCAACGATCGCTGGATCGTGCCCTCGTCGATCGCATCTGGGGACAGTTCGCCCGATGCCGCTTGGCGCGCGATTAAGCGCGCCGCTTCTACGATCTCCATCCGGCTGCCATAATTAAGTGCGAAGTTCAAGACTAGGCCGGTGTTGTTCTCGGTTCGCCGAACGGCTTCTTCGATCGCATCAAGCGTAAAGTCAGGCAGCAAATCCCGCACGCCCATCATTTTCACTTGGACATTGTTGCGAATCAGGTCGTCCAGTTCGATGGACAGAAATTCCTGAGGCAGCTTCATCAAAAAGTCGACTTCCGCCTTTGGCCGTTTCCAATTTTCCGTCGAAAAAGCGTACATCGTCAAATATTCCACGCCTAGACGATCCGCTGCCTGGGTAATGCGCTTGACGGCCTTCATGCCGCTATGGTGACCCGCGGCCCGAGGCAATCCACGGGCTTTGGCCCAGCGTCCGTTGCCGTCCATGATGATGGCCACGTGCCGGGGAATCCGGCCTTCCTTCAACAAATCCTCGGACGTACCGGCCGGTGCGCTCCCTGCGCGTCCTTGCCCGTCTTCCTGCTTTTTGCCGAACAGACCGCCTAAGAATCGATTGCTCATGGCTGTTCCCCCTGGATATGGCGACCATAAAATAACCCCACAAAGTGGGGCTTTCTCCGAGGCCGCTCGCTCGTAACGCACAATCCCCGGAAATGGAAAAACGAACCCCACCTAGCGGAGGGGCCGGTCGTAAGCCTTAAACTTCCATAATCTCTTTTTCTTTGGCGGCCAGAATCTTGTCCACTTCGGCGACGAAGCGGTCGGTCGTTTTCTGGATATCGTCCTGGTGGCGGCGGGACTCGTCTTCGGAGATCTCGCCTTTCTCTTTTTTCTTGATGTCGTCGTTGGCGTCGCGGCGAATGTTCCGGATGGCTACCTTCGCTTCTTCGCCGAACTTCTTCGTCGACTTCACGAGGTCCGCGCGGCGCTCCTCTGTGAGCGGCGGGATGTTGAGGCGGATGATCGTGCCGTCGTTGGCCGGCGTGAGGCCGACGTCGGACTTCAGAATCGCCTTTTCGATGGCGGCCAGCGCCGACTTGTCCCACGGCTGAATGATCAGCGTGCGAGAGTCGGGCGTATTGATCGTGCCGAGCTGGTTGACCGGCGTGAGCGCGCCGTAGTATTCGGCTTGAACTCGGTCAAGCATGGCCGCGGACGCGCGTCCGGCGCGCAGTGTCGACAAATCGCGGCGCAGCGCGTCGAGCGCTTTAGCCATCCGTTCTTCAGCGTTTTTCTTAATCGTTTGAGGCACTTAGCTCACGCTCCCCTTGACGATAGTTCCGATCTTCTCGCCCAGTACCGCACGCTTGATGTTGCCCGGTTCGGTGATGGCGAAGACGAGAAGCGGGATATTGTTGTCCATGCACAGCGAGGACGCCGTCGAATCCATGACGCCCAGGTTTTTGTTGAGCACTTCCAGGTAGGTCAGCTGTTCGTACTTCTCCGCGGTCGGATCTTTGAACGGATCCGCGCTATATACGCCGTCCACCTTGTTCTTGGCCATGAGGATCACTTCGGCTTCGATCTCGGCGGCTCTAAGCGCCGCGGTCGTGTCGGTGGAGAAAAACGGATTGCCCGTGCCCGAAGCGAAGATGACGACGCGCCCCTTCTCCAAATGGCGGATGGCCCGGCGGCGAATGTACGGCTCCGCGATCTGCTGCATCGCAATGGAAGATTGCACGCGAGTCGGCACATCGATCTGCTCCAGCGCGTCCTGCAGGGCAAGCGAATTCATCACGGTCGCGAGCATTCCCATGTAGTCGGCCGTCGCACGATCGATCCCCTTCTGGCTGCCCGAGATGCCGCGCCAGATGTTGCCGCCTCCGCATACGATGGCGACTTCGACGCCGAGCGCCACGACTTCCTTGATTTGTTCGGCGATCGAGACGATCGTGGTCGCATCGATCCCGTACCCCGCCGATCCCGACAACGACTCTCCGCTTACCTTCAACACCACGCGTTTGTAGACGGGACGATTCAACGTTAGTACCTCCACCAAGTTCGATTTCGATGCGGGATGTCCTTCCCCGGCGAGGAACGCGAGCGGATTCCCTTAAAAAAGGGAACACCGCGTGTTCCCCTCTGACTGTCCGATTAAGCTTTGACTTGCGCCATAACTTCTTCTACGAAGTTGTCTTGCTTCTTCTCGAGGCCTTCGCCCAGTTCGAAGCGAACGAAGCGGCGGATCGAGATTTGCTCGCCGATCGTGGAGATCTTTTCGTTCAGCAGCGTTTGGATCGTCTTGTCCGGATCTTTGACGAACGTTTGCTCAAGCAGCACGTTTTCTTCGTAGTACTTGTTCAGGCGGCCTTCGACGATCTTCTCGACGATTTTTTCCGGCTTGCCTTCGTTCAGCGCCTGGTTGCGAAGAATTTCGGCTTCCTTGTCCAGGTCGGCTTGTTGAACTTCCTCGCGGCGTACGACCAGCGGGTTAGCTGCTGCGATGTGCATCGCGATGTCGCGAACGAGTTCTTTGAATTGATCCGTCATGGCGACGAAGTCGGTCTCGCAGTTGACTTCGACGAGCACGCCGATGCGGCCTGCGCCGTGGATGTAGGATTCTACGCGGCCTTCGGTAGCGATGCGGTCGCCCTTCTTGGCTGCGGCTGCAAGGCCCTTTTCGCGGAGCAGGTCGGCAGCCTTGGAGATGTCGCCGCCGGCTTCCTCAAGCGCTTTTTTGCAATCCAACATGCCTGCTCCCGTTTTTTCGCGGAGCGCCTTTACGTCTGCTGCGTTAACTGCCATGGGATTCCCTCCTGGAATGGTGCCGCCGGACGCTTCGAGCGCGGACGGCTTCGATAGTTTTATTTTCAAAAAAAGGGCGGTGAGAAGGTTCTCTTCTGACCACCCTTGACCTGGCAATGCTGTGAAAAGCGGCTGTCTTAAGCGGTCGTCTCTTCGCCTTGGCGGGATTCGACGATGGCGTCGGCCATCTTGCTCGTCAGCAGCTTGACGGCGCGGATCGCGTCGTCGTTGCCCGGAATGACGTAGTCGATCTCGTCCGGATCGCAGTTCGTGTCGACGATGCCCACGATCGGGATACCCAGCTTGCGGGCTTCCGCGACGGCGATGCGTTCTTTGCGCGGGTCGATGATGAATAGCGCGTCAGGCAGTCTGCGCATGTGCTTGATGCCGCCCAGGAACTTCTCGAGACGCTCTTTTTCCTTGCGAAGGATGATGACTTCCTTCTTAGGCAACACTTCGAACGTGCCGTCCTGCTCCCACTTGTCCAGCTGGTGCAGACGGTCCGTACGCTTTTGGATCGTGGAGAAGTTGGTCAGCGTGCCGCCGAGCCAACGTTGGTTGATGTAGAATTGACCGCTGCGTTCCGCTTCTTCCTTCACGGAATCTTGCGCTTGCTTCTTCGTGCCGACGAACAGCATCGTGCCGCCTTGCTCGCCGAGCTGGCGAACGAAGTTGTACGCTTCGTCGACTTTCTTGACCGTCTTTTGCAGGTCGATGATGTAGATGCCGTTCCGTTCGGTAAAGATGTACTTGTCCATCTTCGGGTTCCAGCGACGCGTTTGGTGACCGAAGTGTACGCCAGCTTCGAGAAGCTGCTTCATCGAAATAACTGCCATTTTAACTTGCACCTCCGTAGTGGTTTTGGATCGTGAATCTCCTCCGCCGGTTCGCGCTTCCCGTCAGAACTTCGCGTTTGCGAAGCACCGCTGACGGAATTGAACGGCGTGCGTTTTTTCACACCGTTTAACAATATAACATAAGGACGCCCGGCTTGCAACACAGCCGGGCGTCCTTCTATGCCATTCTTTGCCGTTCTTTGCCGTTATGGCGCAGAACGATCAATTCTTTTTGCGAAGCAGCTCGGCGATAATCTCGTCGTAAGCGGCTTGGCCCTCGAATACGCTGAGACCGACCCGCATTTTACCGCTGTACGGTTTCGCCGCTTTGATGAAGGCGGCCTTATCTTGAATGACGCCGAGCGCTTTGAGGCCGGTCGCCACTTTTTCGAGAGAATCTCCGGGCGCGACATAGAGTCCGAGCCGATCGGCCTTAGCCGAAGCCTTTGCAGGTTCGGGCGTCGCGCTCGCAGCAGGCGCTTCCGAATTTTCAGGCGTCGCGGCTGGGGCCGCCGATTTCACGGGCGCCGACCCTTCCGGAGTTGCAGCTTTCCCGCTCCCGGCCGCTTCCTTTTTCGCCTTGGCTACGGCGTCGTCGAGCTGGGCCTGCGTGTACGCGGGTTCGCTTAGCTTGCGCAGTGCGTAGCCTTGGCCTTCAGCTTGCCGCTGGAGCTGCTCGACGGTCAGCGGCTCGGGCACGACGGGCGTATCGCCGAGACGCTGGCCGTACGTCATCAGCTGCAGCAGCGCGGCGCCGATCATGATGCCGACGCCAAGCCCGATCAACAATGAGCGGCGTTTAATCATGCGGGCTCACCTCCCGCTTGGCGAGCTGCAGGATGAGCTGCACCTCGCCCTTGTTCATGTTCATCGCTCTGGCTACCTGCTCCACGGACCGCCCCCGTTCGTACATGGCGACGAGTTCGCCGTAGCGCTCGCGAATCGAGGCAGGCTTGTCGGACGCAGAGGCTTCTTCGTCAGCCGTCGGCACCGACCTGGATGCATCCTGCGCGGAGGGAACGTCTAAGACCGTCCGTTGCAAACCGTCGGCGCTCGCCTTCGCCGGCTCCGGTGCGGCGGACACGACGGTCCGAGATGCGCCGACGAGCTCTCCCGCAAATTGGGTGGGCCCCCTTTTCTCCTGCTCGATCGGAGGGCGGACCGCTTCTGCCGCAGGATAGGAAACGGATCGAACAGGTACTTCTCCCGCCCGATTCGACCGTTCCTCCATCTGAAGTTCCAATTCCCGAATGCGTCTTCCAAGTCGGCTGACCGTGTCGTCTTGTTCCCGCTTGAACGCGGCTACCGCGTCGACCAGCTCCCGGTTTTCCGTTTCCAGATCTTCTAGCAGCTTGTCGTACGCTTCTTCGTTTACGGTTACCGCCTTTTGAGGCTCCTTCTTCATCCAGCCATATCCCGCGATCGCCGCTCCGGCGATGACAAGCGTGACCCACGGTTCCATTCCCATGCACTCTCACTTTCCGATGCTATAGCGACAGGTCGATGTGATGTCCCTTATAAGGATGTTCCGCCGCATGCGTCTGCGGCGTGCCTTCCTCTCCGTCCTGCTTCCTGCGCGCGCCCGGCCGCTTCTGCTTGCTCTCCTTCGGGTCGTCCCGATCGGAGATCGATTTGTGGCCGTTGCCCTCCGACTTGGCGCCCCGCTTGGCGTCGCGCTCCGCGAGCTTCTGCGCCTGCATGCCCAGCATCGCTTGATCGGTCGCTTGACGAAGCTGCTGGGCCGCTTGGAGCGGCGTCAATTCGATCGAGCGCGGTAGGGAGGTTTGCACGTCGATCGGCTTATAGCTCACGGTCGTTCGCCTCCTGCCTGATCAGATGAGCGGCGTCATCGCGATCTCGCCTTCTGCGTACCGGAAGGTGACCCGTTTGGCGCTGTCTTTGACGAAGCGGGTATACCGCCCGATTACGATTTTGGTGCCGCCGAATACCGTATGTAACGCATTGACTTTCGCCAGATCCGTGTCCTCCAGCGTCCGTTCGATGTCGAGAATATGTTCTTTTGCGGTCTTCAACTCTTCCGTCACTTGCCGGCGGGTGGAATTCAGCTTGATACGCATCGCCAGCCGGTCCGCGGACAGCTGCCCCGCAGCCGCGAGCTGGTCGAGCAGCACGAGCGCCTTCTCCGTCTTGTCGAGGTTATCCGACGCTTGCCTGACATGCTGACGGAGATCCGCGAGCTCTTGGCGCAGCTCCGGCTTCAAGCCGACCTCGATGGACGTGACCGTCGACATGGAATTGCCGATCGTACGGGCGACGACGAGGTCCCCTGCCTGGAGCAGTCCGCCCACGATGAGCCCTTTGGCCCCTTCGCAGCGAATGCTTCTCCCTGCACGGATATTCGAATGCATAATGCTTTGCGAGACCAGAACATCCTGACCGGCCGTCACGTGGCCTTCCTGAACGAACGAGCACTTGACGTCCACGCCCGCCTTGACATGTCCTTTATTGGAGCCGATGATGCCCCCGCTGATTTCGATCGAGCCGTCGGACTCGAGATCCGCGCCTTCGACGCCGCCGGTCACGCGGATATCGCCGGAAGCTCGGACGCGGAAGCCGGTCAGCACATTGCCCCGAATGACAACGGTGCCGACAAAGTCGATGTTGCCCGTGTGGTAATCGACGTCGCCGTTCACTTCGAAGACGGGAAAGACGTTCAGCTTTTCCTTCTCGGTCCACGTAACGAGACCGTCCATCGCCGCGTACATGGCTGTCTTGTCCGGATTAACGACGACGTTTTTGCCGACCTTGAAGCTCGCTTCCTTGCCCTCCTTCGGCACGACCGTCTCTCCTGTCACGGTCGTACCGGGCGTTCCCGGAAGCGGCGGCACGCGCGTGGCGATCAGCTGCCCCGCTTTGACGTTCGCGAGCTGCTTCATCTCGCGATAATCAACGCTTCCGTCTTCCCGCTCCGCTGGCCTTCTCGATTGCCCCTGGTCCTCGAACAATACCTTGACATAGCCGTTCACGCCCGGCGTTGCGGGCGTTCCCTCGGCAACGACGTTTTCACTATAGAAATACGCTTTCGGATTAGCGGCGATCTGGCCGAGCACATCCCGCAGTACGCCGTGACGCACGCCGGCTGCGGCCAGGAGCGCTTCCAACGACTGCTCGCTCACGCTCTCAGCCTCTTCTACCGGCTTGATCGACAAATGTGCCGTCATCCGGTCCTCCGCGACTTTGACTTGAAAAAGCTGACCGTACGCGAGCGCCTCTTCGCCCAGCATTATAATTCCTCCCTCCGCTAGCTATTTTTGAAGAAGCTGGTCCTTCTGCTTGCCGAGCGCGCCTCTGAGCCGCAGGATCGCCTTGGAGTGCAGCTGAGAGATCCGGGACGGCGAGAGCGACATCACCTCGGCGATCTCGCTGAGCGACAGGTCCTCATAATAAAATAATGAGACGACCGTCCGCTCCTTCGCCGTCAGCTTGTCGATGCCCGCAGACAACGAATCCCGCAAATAAGTCTCATGCACTTTGGACTCGGGGCTTTGCGCTTTGTCGTCCACCAGGAGGGACATCCGGGTCTCCGCGTCTTCCTCGCGGATCGGCTCCTCCAGCGAGCCGACGGTCGCGACTGCGACCTCCTGCAGCATTTGCTGGAATTCTTTGTCCGTTATATTTAAATAGTTGCATATCTCTTCGTCGGTGGCGGAGCGAAGGTTGCGCTGCTCCAGGACGGCGTATGCATCCTCCATTTTTTTCGCTTTGTCCCGAACAGAGCGCGGCACCCAATCGCCCTGGCGCAGTCCGTCGATGATCGAACCGCGTATGCGCCAGGAAGCGTACGTTTCGAATTGCAATCCGCGAAGGTGATCGAACTTCTCGATGGCGTCGATGAGACCCATCGAACCGTTGCTTGCCAGATCGTCCTTCGATACGTTTTTGGGCAGACCGACCGCCATACGGCTTGATACGTAATCGACGAGCGGAATGTACTTCTCGATCAGGTCCTTCTTTGCTTCCGTGTCGCCTTGCTCTTTGTAGCGGCACCACAGGTCGTAATGGGACAGCTTGGAACTCTTGGGTTCTGCCATCGCTGCATCACCTTCCTTAATCGTCGTTCAGGCGCCGGATCGCCTGTGCGACTTGTTCCGGATTCGGATCGTCGATCGAGACGAGCCTCGGGGGCTTAAGCGGTTCGAAGCCGGCGGACTGCGGTTCTTCCTTTCCCGTCCATTGCTCCTTCATCATCTGGGATAACGACGCATCGTCGTCCGGCGTCGTCATGTCGAGGACGATGCCGCGTTCCTCCTCCGCCCGTTCCTTGTCGCCGCCGAGCGTCTTGGCTGGACGCAGCAGCTGCTGCAGGACGACGCGGAAGAAAAAGCCGAGCAAGCCGAACGCGATGAAGGCGTAGAGGCCTCGCATAAGTGAAGTCGTAAGCGGATTGTTGGACAAAGAGGCCAGGAAGATCAAAAAGGCCCCAAGTCCGGCAAGCCCGACGTTCCATCGCCATGGCACGCTCATTTCAAATCTCCTTTACCCCGTTCTGTACGCTGCGGATCGTCAGCATGCCGCTGGAACTGCTGAACTCGATCGTTCGGCCGAAATTGCCCCCCGTATCTTCGGCGATAATGGGGATATCGTGCGCCGCGAGGGCGAGCTTCGTGGATTCGACGTTTCGCGGACCGATCCGCATGCTGTCGCTGCCGTTCGAGAACGCGAACATCTGCGCGCCTCCCGCCAGCTTGGCGACCAGCCGCCGTATATTCGCGCCGCCCGCCTTAAGCCGGGCGATCAGCTCGGGCACGGCCGTATCCGCGTATTTGGCGACATTCAGCTGCCCTTCCCGGGCAATATCGGAGCTCGGCAGCATAATGTGAGCCATGCCCGCGAGCCCGATCTGCGCATCGTGAAGCGTAAGCCCGACGCAGGAGCCGAGCCCCGTCGTCTTCAGCGACTCTCCGCCCGATGCGATATTCAGATCCGCCATGCCGATCTTTACGATGATGACTTCGTTCATTAGATAGGCACTCCTAGCGCGCGGAACAACCGCTCGAACGATTCGGGGTCGGGGATGAAAAAGAAATGTCCCTCGGCCTTGCGATCGTCCTCCATAAAAGTGGTGTCGATGAGCAGCGCCTCGTCGCCCATCGTGCCGAACTGCACGAGCCCGTAGGTCAAAATCGCGCCGGCCATATCGACGGCAATCGCCGGTACGGTGGGCGAGAGCGGCAATCCCGTCAGATCCGCGAGCGACGAGAGATACGACCCCGCCAAAATGTTGCCGATCTCGCTCAGCGCGGACATCTCCATCTCCGTATACGACGGGCCGTCCGACGATTGCTCGAAGGAGAGCAGCCCTTGCAGCAGGGCCCGCGCCTGGAACTGGCTCATGAGGAAAAACATGTTGCCAGGCGCCTCTCCCTCGACTCGAAGGAAGATGGCGACCACGATCTCTTCGGCGCCGCCAACCCGCTCGGCGATCTCTTCGAACGGGATGAAGCTGACCTTCGGAACGGCCATATCCACGGGCTTGTCGAGCAGCCTGGAGAGCGCCGTCGCCGCGTGTCCCGCACCGATGTTGCCGACCTCGCGCAGCACGTCCATTTTGAATTCGGCGTTGTTACTGAACAATTCCATGGCCGTCAGGCGCCGAACTGCTCGAGTTGGATAATCTCGGTGCGGTTCAAGACCTCGGAGAGGTTAAGCAAAATGAGCAGGCGGTCTTCGCCGAACTTGGCCACGCCGCTCAAATATTTAGCCTTGATGCCGCCGACCACTTCGGGCGGGTTCTCCACGTTGTCGGTATTCAGGTCGATGACGTCGTTAGCGGAATCGACGATAAATCCGACCTCGAGATCGTTGGCCGCGACGATGATGATCCGGGAATTTTCCGTCTCGTCGGACTCGGGAAGGCCAAAGCGGCTGCGCAGATCGATGACCGGCACGACGACCCCGCGCAGATTGATGACGCCCTTCACGAACGCCGGGGTCTTCGGGACGCGCGTCACCGGCGACATGCGTTCGATGGTGCGAACCTTGTCCACCTCGATGCCGTATTCTTCGTGCGCCAGCGTAAAGACGATAACCTTGAAATCCTCTGCCATGACAGCTTCCTCCTCGGATGAGATCGATTATTTAATGAGCGCGTTCGGATCGACGATGAGCGCGACTTGGCCGTCGCCCAAGATCGTCGCGCCGGAGATGACGTCCAGATTCGTCAAATATTTGCCCAGCGTCTTGAGCACGATCTCGCTCTGGCCGATCAGTTCGTCCACGAGCACCGCCGCAAGCTTTTCGCCCTTGCGGATGACGAGCATCTCGGTCTCGGTCTCTCCCTCGTCCGAGTAATCGGGCGAATCCAGCACGGCCGCAAGCGACAGCACCGGGATAATGGACTTGCGGTATTCCATGACCTTCGAGCCGTGCAGATCGCGGATCTCGCTTCGGCGCACGACGCCCGTCTCGACGATGGAGGTTAACGGAACCGCAAACTTCTCCGAGCCAAGCTTGACGAGCATCGCGGTGATGATCGACAGGGTGAGCGGCAGCTGAATCGACCACTTCGAGCCTTGCCCCGCCTTGGAGGTGACCGATACGACGCCGCCGAGCGACTCGATCTTGGACCTGACGACGTCGAGGCCGACGCCGCGGCCAGAGATGTCCGAGATCTTGTCCGCGGTGCTGAAGCCAGGCGCGAACAGCAGCATGTTGATCTCGTCGTCGCTCAGCTTCTTGGCTTCCTCGGGAGAGACGATCCCCTTCTTGATGGCGATGTCGAGCACCTTCGGCTGGTTGATGCCCCGTCCGTCGTCTTCGATCTCGATAAATACGTGGTTGCCGCTGTGGAAGGCGCGAAGATTAACGACGCCCGTCTCCGGCTTGCCCGCCTCCAACCGCCCTTCGATCGTCTCGACGCCGTGGTCGACGGAATTGCGGATCAAGTGCACCAGCGGATCGCCGATCTCGTCGATGACCGTCCGGTCAAGCTCGGTCTCGGCGCCCGTGATGACGAGATCCAGCTTTTTGCCGAGCGACTTCGCCAGATCGCGGACCATGCGGGGAAAACGGTTGAACACGCTGTCCACCGGCACCATGCGAAGCTTCAGAACGATATTTTGCAGGTCGCTGCTGACGCGGGCCATGTGCTCGACCGTCTCCGTCAGATCGTTCCTGCGCACTTCGCTGGCCAATTGTTCAAGCCGCACGCGGTCGATAAGCAGCTCGCTGAACAAGTTCATGAGCGAATCGAGCCGCTCGATATCGACGCGGATCGTCTTGTTCGCAACCGGCGCGGTCGTCGGAGCGCGTGCGGGAGGTTCGGCAGCGGCCGGCTTGTCCGTCTTGGCAGGCGATTTTTCCGCTGTCGCGGACGCGGCTGCAGCTTGCTGAACGGCTTCCTGGATCTGCTGCTCGGCGCTGCGCGATCCATCCAGCTCGCTGAGCGATTCGAGGTCAAGCGGGATGACCTTGACGGTTTCGAGCTCCGAAATTTTGTCAAGGGTGTCTTGAAGCTCTTGCTGCGGGATGCGGGAAATATAGTAAACGGAAAACTGATGGCCGAATTGCTCCTGTTCGATCTCCTGCACCGTCGGATGAGACTTGATGATCTCGCCGTTGCGCTCGAGCGCGTCGAATACCATATAGGCGCGCACGCCTTTAAGCAGGCAATCCTCGCGGATGGTCACGTCGACGTGAAAAGCCGGGCTTCCGTTCTCGATCGATTGTCTAAGCACGGACAGCTGATACTGGTCGAGCAGCAGATGCGTGGCCACCAGCTCAAGCTCGGACGGCGCGTCAGCCGCGGCCGCCTTTCCGGCGGAGGCGACGGCTACCGGTTCGCCCTTTACGATCTGTTTGAGCTGGGACACGAGCTCGGTCACGTCGGCGCTGCCCGTACCGCCCGCGACGACGTCCTGCACCATGTTCTCAAGCGCGTCCAGGCATTTGAACAGCGTATCGAAGATCTGGCCGTTCATTTTCAGCTTATCGTTGCGCACCAGGTCGAGCACGTTCTCCATCTCGTGCGTCAGCGATGCCAAATCTTCGAATCCCATAGAAGCCGACATGCCCTTAAGCGTGTGGGCGGAACGGAAAATGACCTGCACGATGCTGATATCCTCGGGCTGCTGCTCGAGACGCAGCATGTTTTCGTTAAGCGACTGCAGGTGCTCGTTCGCTTCGTCGATAAAGATGGACAAATACTGATTCATTTCCACTGGGCGTCACCTCCTGAATGGCACATCTGCTTTAAAGCTGTCTCGCTTTTTGCTTCTCGACCGATCTGACCAGCTCGGGAGCGATCCGCTGAAGCGGAACTGCGGTCATCGCCGCGCCGTTTTCCATCGCCGACCTTGGCATGCCGTACACGACGCAGGTCTCTTCGGATTCCGCGATCAGCGTGTCCGCTCCATCTTCCCGCAGCGCCTTCATCGCTCTGGCGCCGTCGCTGCCCATGCCCGTCATGAGCACGGCATGACGCCTCAGTTCGTTGCGGCCGACGAGCGAGCCGAACATGACGTCAACCGAAGGCCGATGTCCGCTGACCGGGTCTTCCTCGGAGAGCGAGATCCGATAGCCGCCGCCCGGATCCTTCAGCAGCTTCAGGTGCTTGCCTCCCGGCGCGAGATAAGCCTGTCCCGGAAGAACCGGATCCCCGTCCTCCGCTTCCTTCACGTAAATTGCCGAGCAGGAGTCCAGACGCTGCGCGAGCGAATGCGTAAATTTGGGCGGCATATGCTGTACGATCAGAATCGGCGCCGGGAAGGAAGCCGGAATCGCGGACATGACTTCATGAAGCGCTCTTGGGCCGCCGGTGGAGGTTCCGATCGCCACAATATCCGTGAAGGTCCCTTTGGACGAAAATCCGGATTGCGAGCCAGGAATGGCGAAATGCTTTTTTTCCTGTGCGGGCTTGCTCGTCTGGGACGCAGCCCGTTTGTCGGGTGCTGCCGGCTGAGCTGCCGTCTTTTCCGGCGATGCGGGCCGCACGCCCTTGCTGCCGGCAGAAGGCTCCGCTTGCTGACCCGCAGGACGAGTCCGCCCGTCCGTCGTTATGCCGCTGGCCGTCCGCTGCGAACCTTGCAGCCGAGGAGGCGCCGCCGGCTCGGCTGCAGCCGGGCGCCGCGGTATGGGTTTGGCTATATTCCGCTTCGGCTCCGCCAAGGGCGCCGACGCCGGGCTCCGTTCTGACGAGAGGCTGCCGGCAGCCTCGGACGATTCCGTACCGGGGCTCGCCGCCGGCTTCGCCGCGTCTTCGTCATCTGCCCTGTCGACAAGCGGCGGCGGCGATCCTGCCGAAGGCTTCTCGATCGACGATGCCGATGACTCGGGCGGCGGCAAGTGATCCGCGCTCGGCGTCTCCGTATCCGCAGCGACTTCGGAAGCTGCGGACATCGCGCTTTCGTCAGCCATCCGCCGCAGCCTGAGCTCGCCGGACATCACCAGCTCCCTGACGATATGTAATTTGTCGATCAGCATCTCGCCCATTTGCGCGACGTCCAGCTTCAAGGCGCCGTCGGGCTTGCGCACGAAATCGAACGCGCCGAATTGCAGCGCCCGGATCGTTTCCCGCGTGCCCCTGTCCGTCACGGCCGACATCATGATGACCGGCGTCGGGCAATCGGACATGATCAGCTTAAGTGCTTCGAGACCGTTCATGGCCGGCATTTCCAAGTCCATAATGACGATATCCGGTCGCAGCTCGCGTACTTGACGATAAGCGTCGGCGCCGTCCGAAGCGGTCCCCGCCACTTCGAACGAGCCGTCTTTTGCGATCAGAATCCCCGACCAGCTTCCGCATGAAGGGGAATCGTCAACGACCAGCACTCGGAATGCATTCATGCTTTCTCGTCCCCTTTCGACAAATGAACTGAAGTTCGTTAGCTCCAAAGCTTGCGAACGCGTTGAAGAAATCCTTTGATGCTAGTCTGAACGGAAGCGGAACGGCTTTCGTTTAAATATTCGGCGGCGATGCCGTCAATCCCTCTGGCTGCCGGACAATCCGGAAATAAATTTGACAAAGCCGTCTGTTTTTTGACGGCTTTCGACACGTGGACGTCGTCCGGAACGAACCCGAGCAGGGGCAGCTCCAGCGACAAATACGTCTTGGCGACCTGCCTGATGTTGTCAGCCGTCTGCCGTCCCTCCCGGTCGTCCCCGACGCGGTTGACGACGAGCCGGAACTCCGCTTCCTGCCCCATCGTTCTTACCATTTTCATCAGCGCATAGGCATCCGTGATAGAGGTCGGCTCGGGCGTCGTCACGACGATCGTCTCATCCGCGGCTTCGATGAACCGGAGCGTTTCTTTGGAGAGGCCTGCGCCCGTATCGAACAGCACGTAATCCACCTGGCCGTAGAGCTTGGCGATCTCCGAAGCGAAGTACTCCAGCTCCTCGTCGCTGAGCCGGATCAGATCCTTAAAGCCGGAGCCGCCTGCGATAAACTTCAAGCCTCCCGGCCCTTCCTGAATGATCTCCCAGATCGACTTGTCCCGCTTGAGCAGGTGGAAAAGGTTGTAGGCTGCGGGCGTGCCCAGCAGGACGTCGATGTTGCCCATGCCGATATCGGCATCGAACAGCAGGACGCTGTATCCCCGCTTCTGGAGCGCAAGCGCGAAGTTCAGGCTGAAATTGGACTTGCCGACGCCCCCCTTGCCGCTCGTCACCGTCAATATGCGGGTCTGCTTGGCATAGCCCAATTCATGGGCCGACACCATATGCCGGAGCGCTTCAGCTTGGTCACTCATCGGCGGCGGCTCCTTCCAACAGCTTGCCTGCCAGCCAATCCGGGTCGAACGAGCGGATATCGTCGGGCACGGTCTGGCCGAACGTTATATACGGAATACTGAAGCCGAATTCCTTCACCAGGTTAAGAATGGCGCCGTAAGAATCCGTTTCGTCCATCTTCGTGACCAGCAGTCGGGATACGCCATACTTAACGAACTGCGCCGATACCTGCCGCATGTCCTGGAATTTGTGCGTCAAGCTGAGCACGAGTATTTTCTCGGCTTCCTCCCCCGGCGACAGAAGACTGTTAACTTCGGATACATACAGCTCATTGCGATAATTTCTGCCGGCCGTATCCATCAGCAACAGATCGCGATCTTCGAGCTTCTTGTAAGCCCGAGCCAGCTCGGAAGGGGAAAAGACGACTTCCAGCGGCACGTTCAAAATGTCCGCGTACGTCCGAAGCTGATCGACCGCCGCGATCCTGTACGTATCGGCCGTGATGAATCCGACGGAACGGCGGCGGGACAGCGCTTGCTCCGCGCCGAGCTTCGCGATCGTCGTCGTCTTGCCGACGCCGGTCGGTCCTACGAAGTGAACGATGCGCGTATCCCGCGAGATGCCGGGATCGCGCGCGGGCGCGAGCCATTCCCGAAGCAACGCGTGCGCTTCGTCGAGCGCATCTTGTTCCGCGTTTGCGTCCGGATTCGCTTGCTCCTCTTTTACCCGCAGCTGCGCGGACAAGGTCGTCGCGAACTCTTCTACATAGATGGGCTCGACGCCCTGCTGCGCAAGCACCCGGCTAATGCGCAGAACCGGCTCCGGCAAGCGGGGCCCTACAGGCTCGCGAGCCGTCTGCTGCCGAAGCAGGTCCTTCATCGCCCGAAGCTCGGCGAGAAGCTCCGCCGTTTCTCCGGCATGGAGCGAATCCGGCGAGACAGCCGGAGATTGGTTGATGTTAGACTGCGTCTGCGGATTCGGCAACCTAGGTTCTGCGGCCCACTGCCTATGTTCTGCGACGATAGGCTCGCCCGTCAGCGGCGCATGTGGCTCTGGGCTAGCAGCCGCGAACTTCAGCGGCGCTGCCGGCTCTGCTACAGCGGATGCAGCAGTTGCGGCGGTCTGTGGCTTCAAAGTCTCCGATATGTTACGTTCCGACGCATGTTGGTCAGCGGTAAGATCCGACGCATGCTGGGCGTGAGCGGACGCAACCGCGCGGCTAAGCGCGTCGTCAAAGCTTGCCCGGAACGTCGGGTGATCCATCTCCCCTGCACCCTGTAACTCTGCTGAATCGTCATCGTTGCGAGACTGCGCGACTCGAGTCTGCTGAGGCGTCGGAGCCGCGAATCCGCCGACCGCTCCGCCGCCATACCGCTGTCGTACGGCGCTCGCCGGCAGCGGCGGCGCCGGCGTCTCCGTCGCAGCTGCGGTTGTTTGTCGCGCCGCATTTTCCGGCGGAAGTGCCGAAGCTGGCTGCTGGCGCAAAATCGGCTTCGCGGACGGCCGCGGTTCTCGCTGCTGCTTGGCCGATTCGTCTACGGCCGCGATGACTTCAACGCGTTTTTTGCGGAACATGCCAAGAAACCCGCCGGTGCGGATTTCTTTGGTGTTTAAAATAACGGCATCGGAGCCGAGCTCGTTGCGGATTTGTTGAACGGCCTGCGGCAGGTCGTCCACCAGGTATCGCTTGACCTTCATGCGTTCACCACCCCGACGCTTTGTACTTCAATGTTCGGCTCAAGCTCGCTGTACGAGAGAACCGGAATGTCCTGCAAGCTTCGCTCGATCAGCTGGCGCATGTACATCCGGATATTCGGAGACGTCAGAATGATCGGCTGCTGGCCGGCTTGCAGCGTTTTGTTGATTTGTTCGCTCAAACGGTTGTAGATCGCTTGCGTGGAAGACGGCTCCATGGCCAGGTAGCTTCCCTGCTCGGACTGCTGGACCGATTCGGCGATACGCTTTTCTACCCCGGGGCTGACCGTAATAACCCGCAGCGGCTCGCTTGGAGTCGCGTACTGCTGCGTGATTTGCCTGGATAGCGCTTGTCTGACGTATTCGGTCAGGACGTCGGGATCTTTGGTGTATTTGCCATAATCGGCGAGCGTCTCGAAAATCGTCACAAGATCGCGGATCGAGATCTTTTCCTTCAGCAGCTTCGCAAGCACCTTCTGAATGTCGCCGATCGACAGGATGTTCGGCACCAGCTCGTCAACCAGCGTCGCATAGCTCTCCCGGACGCTGTCCACGAGCGACTTCGTCTCTTGGCGGCCGAGCAGCTCGTGCGCATAGCGCTTGATGACCTCGGTGAGGTGCGTTGCGACGACCGAAGGCGGGTCGACGACCGTATAGCCGGACAGTTCCGCCCGCTCCTTCGTAGCCTCGTCGATCCATAGTGCGGGAAGTCCGAATGCAGGCTCCTTGGTTGCGATACCGGTGATCGAATCGTCCTCGAAGCCAGGGCTCATGGCGAGATAATGATGGAGCAGCAGCTCGCCGCGGGCAACCGTATTGCCTTTCATCTTAATCACGTATTCGTTAGGCTTGAGCTGGATGTTGTCGCGAATCCGGATGACCGGCACGATCAGTCCGAGCTCCAGCGCGCATTGACGCCGGATCAGGATGATCCGGTCAAGCAGATCGCCGCCCTGCGACGTATCGGCCAGCGGAATGAGGCCGTAGCCGAATTCGAACTCGATCGGGTCGACCTGCAGCAGGCTGATGACGCTCTCCGGACTGCGGACCTCCTCGATCTCCTTTTCCTCGACGAGCTGATCCGCGGCTTTTTTGCGCTTCGTGGCGTTCAGCTGCATGCGATATCCGGCGATCGCCAGAATGACCGCGTACGGAACAGTCGCCAACGGGCCGATCGGGGTCGCGATGCCGAGCAGCAGAATCGTGCCGGCTACGATGTACAGCAATTTCGGGTACCGGAACAATTGATTCGTGAGGTCTTCGGCCAAGTTGCCTTCCGACGCGGCGCGGGTGACGATGATGCCGGTCGCGGTGCTGATGAGCAGAGCCGGGATCTGGCTGACGAGACCGTCGCCGATGCTGAGGATCGAGTATGTGCCCAGCGCTTCGGTAATGCTCATGCCGTGAACGGCCATCCCGATGATAAATCCGCCGATCAGGTTGATCGTCACGATGATGATGCTGGCGACCGCGTCGCCCTTTACGAACTTGCTGGCGCCGTCCATGGCGCCGTAGAAATCGGCTTCTTTTTCGATTTTTTCGCGCCGTTCCTTCGCCTGCGACTCGTTGATCATGCCGGCGTTAAGATCGGCGTCGATACTCATCTGCTTGCCGGGCATCGCGTCCAAGGTGAAGCGGGCCGCGACTTCGGCGACGCGCTCGGAACCTTTCGTAATGACGATGAACTGCACGACGACGAGAATGAGAAACACGATGAAGCCGATCGCGAGCTGTCCGCCGGCCACGAAGCTGCCGAAGGTGGCGACGACCTTGCCCGCGTCATGCTCCGACAAGATCAGGCGCGTCGTCGATACGTTCAGCGCGAGCCTGAACAAAGTCGTGATCAGGAGCAGCGTCGGAAAGATCGAAAATTGCAGCGCGTCCGTCGTATTCATCGCGATCAACAAAATCATTAGGGCTGCCGAAATGTTCACGATCAGCAGCAGGTCGAGCAAATGCGTCGGGATGGGGACGACCATCATCAGGACGATGCCGATGATGCCGACCAGAATGCTAACGTCCCGAATTCTCACGGGTCTTCCCTCCGCGCTTCAAGTTAAACATCGATTCGGCGGCGCGCCTATACATGGCGCCGCCCTTTAAGCCTGTATACGTAGGCCAGCACTTCCGCGACCGCCTGGAACAGATCGGCAGGAACGGCGTCCCCGATATCCGTCCGCTGGTAGAGCGCGCGTGCAAGCGGCTTGTTTTCCATCGTCATGACTCCGTTGTCCTTGGCAATCTGCCGGATACGAAGCGCCATGTAATCCTGGCCTTTTGCGATGACTCTCGGCGCGTCCATCTTGGAAGCGTCGTACTGCAGCGCTACCGCAAAGTGAGTCGGGTTCGTGATGATGACGTCGGCCTTAGGCACTTCCTGCATCATCCGCATCAGCGCCATGCGTCGTTGCTTTTCTTTGATTTTGCCTTTAATGAGCGGATCGCCCTCGGCGTTTTTCGCCTCGTCTTTTAAATCCTGTTTGCTCATCTTCAGACTTTTGTCGTGCTCGTATTTGTGATAATAGTAGTCGCCGATTGCCAGAATCAATAACATCACGCCTACCAGCAATCCGAGTCTGACGGTCAGGCTCGCCGCATAGGAGAAAATTTCTTCAACGGGCACATAGGCGAGCGACATGATCTTGTCGCGTTCCGCCCAAATCGTCGTGTAGACGATCGTACCGACGGCTAACAGCTTCAAGGAGCTTTTAAGCAACTCGACGATCGATCGAAGACCGAATAAGTTTTTGAAGCCGTTCAGCGGATTAAGTTTGCTGAACTTCGGCTGCAGCGGTTGGAGCGTGAAGAGCCAACCGATTTGCGCGTAGTTCGCGCCGAGCGCGATGATGATCGTGACGATCAGTATCGGAGCAAGGATGAGCAGCAGCTGGAGGACGTAGTTGGCGAACAGTCCCATAACATTGGCGTCCGTCACTTCCATCGACAGCTGGCGTCTGAATATATCCCCGAACAAGGCGAATATCCGCTCGTGAAAAAAAGGGCCCAGCGCCATCAAAATACTAACCGTTCCCACTAAAATAATGGAGCTGGCGATCTCGGCGCTTTTGGCGACCTGGCCTTTTTCCCTTGCCTCGTTATATTTTTTCGGCGTCCCTTTTTCCGTCTTTTCCCCGGCAAAAAGCTGCAGATTCATCCGCAAACGATTGGCAGTCAACGAATCCTCTCCCCTTCGCGGCGGTGCCGTACCGCTCTGCCGGTTCAAGCGGCTTTCATGATGACGAACATCTTCTCGAGAGCGCCGAACATTCGGTCGAACACGATTTGGAACAACGTGCTAAATCCCGGCATCAATAAAATCAAGAGGGCCAATCCGATCAACAGCTTGATCGGCACGCCGATGACAAAAACATTGTATTGCGGCGCCGTACGCGCGAGCAGTCCAAGTCCGATATCGGTAATAAACATAGCGACGACGAGCGGCGCCGATATCTGCAGCGCCAGCATGAAGGTGTCCGCGAACGTACGTACGAGAAACTCCGTCATCCTTCCCTCGTATATCGTATGGAATAGGGTATTGTCTAGCGGCAGCCACTTGTAGCTGTTCATAATCGCGCCGAGCAAGTAATGATGGCCGTTCATAGACAAGAAGACGAGCATCATCAGCATGAACTTCAAATTCCCGAAGAGCGGGGCCGATACGCCGGAGATCGGATCCAATATGTTCGCCATCCCGAGGCCGATCTGCATATCGATAAGCGAACCTGCAGTCTGGATCAGGCTGAAAAACAAGGATGCCGTAAAACCGATGACGAGCCCGGCCATGATTTCCTTAAGTACCGCGACGATATAAGTCGCATCCGTAGGAACGGGATGATCGAACCCGACGCTTAAAAAAACAAGCAAGGCTATAAATACGCTAATGCCCGCTTTAAACGATACGGGAAGCGACCGGGACGAGAAAACGGGCGCAACAACAATAAACGATGAAATTCGACACAAGACGAGCATATAGGCAGGCACCAGCTGCATTACGTCGGCGATCGTCATATCAGCCGATGTAGCTCGCCAGGTTCCCAAGCAAATGGGTCGTAAAATCGACCATCGTGTTCAGCATCCAAGGGCCGAAAACGAGAATGGCCACGAAAACGGCTACGATCTTCGGAATAAAGGCGAGCGTCTGCTCCTGAATCTGCGTCGTCGCCTGAAAGATGCTGACGAGCAAGCCGACGACAAGGCCGATTACCAGCATGGGCGCGCTTACTTTAAGAACAGTGAACAGCGCTTGTCCGGCCAGCCCGATTATAAATTCCGCACTCACTAGCTCTCTTCCCCTCTGCCTCCATCAAGTCTGGAAACTCGTCAGGAGCGATTTGACGATCAGGTACCATCCGTCCACGAGCACGAACAACAGAATCTTGAACGGAAGCGAGATCATGACGGGGGGCAGCATCATCATCCCCATTGCCATCAACGTACTGGCGACGACCATATCGATCACGAGAAAGGGAATAAATATCATGAATCCCATCTGAAATGCGGTCTTGAGTTCGCTGATCGCATAGGCGGGCACGAGCACCGTAATCGGGATGTCCTGATAGGTGGCCGGCTTCGCCGTCTTGGTGTAGTTCAAAAATAAGAGCAAATCTTTTTCCCGCGTGTGCTTGTACATAAACGCCTTCATCGGCACCGACGCCTTCTGCAAAGCGACAGTCTGGGTGATCTCGCCTTTGAGATACGGCTGAACCGCCTGCTCGTTGACCTGCGAGATCGTCGGAGCCATGATGAAAAAGGTCAAAAATAACGCGAGTCCGATCAAAACCTGATTGGGCGGCGTCGTCTGCGTCCCGAGCGACGTTCGGACAAACCCGAGTACGATAACGATTCGCGTAAAGCTCGTCATCAACACCAGGATGGACGGCGCCAAGCTGAGCACGGTGAGCATCAATAACAGAGATAAGGACGATGCGCCGACGGGCTGGCTGCCGTCTCCGGCCTGAATGCTGATAATCGGCTCGGCATATGCGGATGAAGCGGCTCCGAGCCAGGCGCCTGCGGTCAACAGCGTGCTGAAAATCAATTTGCGTTTCATGGTTCTTCCGTCCGATCCGCCGGCCGGCTATCCGACAGCAGCCGATCTACCTGCTGCTTGCGCTCGGACAGCTGACGCAGTCGTTTTTCCAACGTTTGTTCAAAGCTGGTCTTGTCCGCATCGCGCTCCGCGGCTCCGGGCTTTCCCGCACTCGCGTCTCCCCGGTTCAGCCATCGCTTCAACCACGGAGGCATTGCCGGGCGAGCGGACGAATCGGCCTGATCCTGCTCGGCGATAAGAGCCGCTACAACATCGGGATCGGTGATCGATTCGAGCAGCTGTACGTTTTCTCCGACGCCGAGGACGTAGATGCGGTTGTTCCACTCTACGATCTGCATCGACTTGTTCGCGCCAAGCGTAAGTCCGCCCAGCGACCGGAGCGAGCGGTTGACCCACCAGCCCCGGTTGCGCTTGCCGACGAATCGCAGCAGCATGACGATGCCGACGATCATAAGCAGCAGAACGAGCAGTACCCACAATATATCCCAAGATGAAGTCATTCCCCGACGCTACCGATCAGCCCAACGTTTTTTTGATGGCTTCGATGACGCGGTCCGCTTGGAAAGGCTTCACGATAAAGTCCTTGGCGCCGGCTTGAATGGCGTCGATAACCATGGCCTGCTGGCCCATTGCCGAACACATGATGACCTTGGCATTGGAATCCATTTTGCGGATTTCTTTGAGCGCCGCGATTCCGTCCATCTCCGGCATCGTGATGTCCATCGTGATGAGGTCCGGGGACAGCTCCTTGAACTTCTCGATCGCTTGCGATCCGTCCTGCGCTTCCCCTACGACTTCATAGCCGTTTTTAGTCAAGATGTCCCGAATCATCATTCGCATGAAAGCTGCGTCGTCCACGACCAAGATACGATTTGCCATTACGAGTTCCTCCCGGAGTGCTGTTTATTGGATTTTTTGAACGCGATCCCACTGACTGACGATGTCGGTTACCCGAACGCCGAAGTTTTCGTCGATGACGACGACCTCTCCTTTGGCGATCAGTTTGTTGTTGACGAGAATATCCACCGGCTCGCCGGCGAGCTTGTCCAGCTCGATAATCGAACCTTGGGACAGCTCGAGAATATCCTTGATTTGTTTATGCGTCCGGCCCAACTCTACTGTGACTCGCAGCGGTATGTCAAGCAAAAGATTCAAGTTGGTCTCGTCCGCCTGCGCGCCTCCACCCGCAGGGAACCCAGCGAACTGCACAGGCTGTACGTTGACGTTGCGGCCTGCCGGTCCGCCGAGCGTCTGCGGCTGCTGCGGCGGCATCGCGTACGGCGGCTGCGCATACATCGGCTGCTGCGGCGGATAGCCGGGCGGCGGGTATGCGCCAGGGGGCGGATAAGCGCCTGGTGGCGGGTATGCGCCCGGCGGCGGGTAATCGTAAGCCGGCTGAACGGGCGGCTGAGGCGCTTGCTGCTGGGGCGGCGCATACTGCGGCTCTTGCTGTACAGGCGGAGCGCTGTGAGGCGCAGGCGCGGCAGCTTGAGGCTTAGGAGCAGGCGCCGGCGTTTCGTCTATACCTCCGATGAGCGAATTCACGAGTTCCTTCGCGAACGGAACGGTCAGCAGCTGCATGATCGTCGAATCGATCAGATCGCCGATTTTCAGGCGGAACGAGATTTTGACGAACACTTCTTCCGCCGGAATTTTTTCGACGCCCGTGTTGTTCTGCACGTCCATGACGTCGACTGCTGGCGGAGAGATGTTCACGAACCGGTTGAAGATCGTGGACATCGACGTCGCGGAAGAACCCATCATCTGATTCATCGCTTCCTGGACGGCGCTGATATGAATCTCGTTCAGCTCTTCGGTCTGCACGTTGCCTTCGCCGCCGAGCATGAGATCGGCGATGACCTGCGCATCGTGCGTCTTGATGACCAAGGAATTGATGCCCTCGAAGCCGTCGACGTAATTCACGTGAACGGCCACATGGGGCCGCGGGAATTCGCTGACAAACTTGGCTCTTGAGATCATGGACACCTTCGGCGTCGTGATATCTACTTTTCTGCTGAGCAGGGTCGACAGCGCAGTGGCGGCGCTGCCGAACGTAATGTTGCCGATCTCGCCGAGCGCGTCCTGTTCAAGCGGCGTCAGATAGTCGTCGATGTGCATTTCCGCGTCGGCGGAAGCAGAGCCGTCCCCATCCCCCGCCGATTGCCTCAGCAAGGCGTCGATCTCCTCCTGCGACAAATAATCCTTACTCGTCATGTCCTTCTTCAACTCCTTCATCGATGATCTCGAGGATCTGGACCGCGATCTTGTCCCGAACCGTCCCGGGGCTGCCGATATACTTCAGCTTGTCCCCGACCTTGATATCCAGGCCGCTGTCCACGCTCTTGCCGAGCGTGATGACGTCGCCGACGCTGAGATTCAAAAATTCGTGGATCGAGATGCGCGAGGATCCGAGCTCCGCCGTGATCGGCAGCTTGGCCTTCGTGACCCGCTGTTCAAGCTGCTTGAACTCTTCCGGCGCCCTGGACTTTTTCTGAGAGACGAACCAGTGGTGCACGGACAGCTTGGACATGATCGGCTCGATGACGACGTGCGGTATGCATAAATTGATCATGCCGGTCGTATCGCCGATCTTGGTGCTGAGCGAGATCAGCGCGATCGTCTCGTTCGGGGATACGATCTGCATGAACTGCGGATTCGTCTCCAGCGCTTCGAGCCTGGGCTCGATATCGATGACCGTCTTCCATGCTTCCTGAAGCGTCTCGAGCGCCCGGCTGAAGATTTTCTCCATGATGATATTCTCGATCTCCGTCAGGCTTCCGATCTTAGAAGGCGCGGAACCCGCTCCGCCAAGCAACCGGTCCAGCATCGCGAAGGCGACGTTGGGATGAACCTCGAGCACCATGCGTCCCTCGAGCGGCTCCGCTTCGAATATGTTCAGAATCGTCATCTTCGGAATGGATCGGATGAATTCGTCGTAAGGAAGCTGTTCGACCTGTACGACATTGATCTGTACGAACGTCCGCAGCTGAGCCGAAAAATACGTCGTCAGAAAGCGCGCGAAATTTTCGTGGATACGCGTCAGGCTTCGGATATGGTCTTTGGAAAACCGCGTCGCCCGCTTGAAATCATACGCTCTTACTTTCTTTTGCGTATCTTCCTTGCGAAGCTCTTCCGCATCCATTTCACCGGACGACAACGCGGCGAGCAAGGCGTCGATCTCGTTTTGCGACAGAACGTCAACCAATTATGTTCACCCCTTTCCCGTATATTCCGGCGCGATTCACAGTTCCTGCATCAGGAAGTTCGTAATGCCAATCTTGACGACTTTGCCTTCGGTGAGGACGGGATTGATCTCGTTGATCAATTCGGCTACCAGATCGTCCTTCCCTTTCGTACCTTGCATTTCCGCCGGCGTCGTGTTCCAGAGCGCACGGTTGACGATCGGCTTGATGACGCTGTCCTTCACTTCGTCGAACTCGGTCTTCGCCTTGCTGCTGTCCAGCTGGAACGTGAATCCGAAGATCACGATATAGTTCGTGTCGGACAGATTCGTTTTTATATCGTTCAAATCGGATGTGACCTTGCTCCGTTCTGCCGCGGAGAGCACTTTGGCTTCTACCTGCTTCACGCTCTCCTGCGCCGCTTCCGGACCATCGGCGGATTTCTTGCCGAACAAGGTGTCCCAGGAGTAGAGCCCCGCGATTACGATGAGCGTGATCGCCAGGAGAAGTGATACAAGCCAAGGCAACATTTTTTTCATGATGAAGCTCCCTCCGTTTGCGTTTCCGACGGACTCGTGAGCGCAGCCATGATGCCAATGCTTCGAAGGTAATGGCGAATGGAGCGTATCACATCCGAACTATTTTCGACGACGATGTATTTCTTGCCGGTCGTCAGCGTGATGAGCGTATCCGGCGTCTGCTCCACCGATTCGATGAGCAGGGCGTTGATATGGAACTGCGTGCCGTTAAGCCGCGTGACGGCGATCATGGGAATCCCTCCGTGAATGGGAGGGATTCCCCCTCCCGCGGTCTTTCGTCCTAATCGGGACGATCATCGGATCAAATCATTGGATTAGCGCTTCAGGTTGACGACTTCTTCGAGGATCGAATCGGACGTCGTGATGATGCGCGAGTTGGCCTGGAAGCCGCGCTGCGCGACGATCATTTCGGTAAATTCGTTCGTCAGGTCCACGTTCGACATTTCCAGCTGGCCGGCGATGATGGAACCCGTGCCGCGGTCCGGATCCTGGGCTGTCCCCAGGTTCAGCTCGCCGCCGGGATTCGCGTTCGGCGTTACGCGGTACAGATTTCCGCCGATTTTTTCCAGGCCGCTCGGATTCACGACCTTGGCTACGCCGATCTGAATGCCCGTGTCGGTCTGGTTGCCGTCCTGGTCGATCGACACGATGCTGCCGCTCTGCGAGATGGAGAACGACGTCACGCCTTCATCCAGCGTGATCGGAGCGTCTCCGTCGGCCGATACGACGAACATGCCGTCGCCGTTGACGAGCTGCCGGTTCGCGTCGAGCGTGAAGTTGCCCGCCCGCGTCAGATAGGTCGCGTCCGAATCGCCGCTCGGCTTGACCGCAAAAAATCCGTCGCCGTCGATGCGAAGATCGGTAGGCACGTTCGTCGTCATGGCACTGCCTGCCGTATGCACGTTGTCGATCGCCGCGACCGACACGCCGAGGCCGATCTGCTTGGCGTTTACGCCGCCCGTCGTCCCTTCGACAGGGGAAGTCACGCCCGACATCGATTGGCTCAGGATGTCCTTGAACATGACGCGCCCGGCCTTGAAGCCGACCGTATTGACGTTAGCGATGTTATTGCCGATAACGTCCAGTTTGGTTTGGAATCCCCGCATGCCGGATACGCCCGAATACATGGAACGCAACATAAGGTTCACTCTCCGTTTAATTTTCCTTGGCAGACAAACCGCTTCCGTCATTCCGCGGTTTAGGCCTCCTCTAGAGGTCCAGCCTTGTTCTGCTTGGTTAATTCACGACGACGGCGCTGTCGATATTGGTGAAAACATGCTGCTGCATCGACTTGTCGTCCATGGCCGTGATGACTGTGCGACTGGGGACATTTACGATCATGGCCACGTTCTTATAGAGTACGAGCGAGTCTTTGGCGCCTTTGGCCGAAGCCTGATTCACCGCGGACGCGATTGCGCTGAGCTGCTCGGGTCCGAGCTTGATGCCCCGCTGCGCGAGACGCTGCTCGGCATGCTGGCTGAACTTCAGCGATTCGGCGGACAGCATCGTTTTAAACGAGCTTCCGTCCTGTACTTTCGTTTGTTCCGGCTTGCGAAGACCGAGCATCGGCGCCGCGCCCAAAGGCGCGTTCCTGCTTGCGAGCCCGCCGTTTAGGCCGAGCAGCGGATCATTCACTCGTCTTCGCCTCGCCCTCCGGCGCGGCTTCCGTCACGGACGTCAAGTCCTTGATAGCCACTTCGTCTTTGCCGATCACCGCGAACTGATCGCCGTTTTTCATCTTGATCGAGTCCACGATCCCTGACTTGGTCACCGTCGCGCCGTCCGTCGTCGTACCGAGCCATTCGACCTGCTTGCCGATCAAGCTCGAGGCCAGCGCTGCGGATTGGCTGAGACCGTGCAACTCCGTCGCCATGTTCATCGTCTGTTCTAGCGAGGAGAACGTAGCCATCTGGGCGATAAAGTCCTTGTCCTGCAGCGGCTGCATCGGGTCCTGATTTTGAAGCTGGGTAAGCAAAATTTTCATGAACTGGTCCTTGCCCAGTTCAGAGCCTGCCCCCGTAGGCTCCGTCTTGTTGTAGGTCGAATAATTCGACCATACGGTCTTGGACACCGTCGTCATCTTGCCGTTCACCTCCCCGTTATGCAGTCACGTTCAGCGATCCGCCGTAGCCCGCGTCCTTAAGCGAAGCAGTGCGCTCAAGCTCTTCTTCGAATTGTTCGAGCGTTTCCGTCCCGCCGGACGAGCCTTTGGATTCGCCGCCTCCTCCGGAATGCTGCCGTCTGCGCTCTTGATTCATGAATGCAGAAGCGTCTGCTGCAGGCTGCTGCTGAACGACCTCCACGCGATCGACCTGAATGCCTTGGCTTTGGAGCGAGCCGCGCAGCTGCGCCATTTGGTTCTCGAGGAGCTCCTTGGCCGCTTCGTTGTGGGTCACGAACTGTGCGCTAAGCTGACCGTGCTGCATCGTGAGCTTAATCTGAACTTCGCCCAAATGCTCCGGATGCAGATTGATGTTGGCCTCGGAGATGCCGTTTCCGCCTGTCAGCGTGAACTGCTTCACGAGGAACTTGTCCATCTGCTCCGCAAACTGCTGTCCCGGCACGGTGACCGGCGCCTGCTGCTTCAGCACGGCTGCTGCGTCCACCTTGGTTCCGACATCCGACGTTACGTGTTGCCACAGAATCGTGACTGGCTGCTCATCAACGGCGGCGGCAGGTTCTGTAACGACCGATTGGCCCGACGCCTCACCGTCTTCTTGCGTATTCGCATGGTTCAGGTTCCAGTAAACAACCGGTTCCTTAAAAACGGGAAACGCCTTTTTAACTTCCGGCTGGACGTCAGCATTGCCTGTTTCGTCAACTGCCGTTCGGTTCGCCGAAGAAGTCGATTGTGCCTGCTTCTTTTCGTCCGACTTAGATGCAGTGGGATCGGCAAGCTTGCCGAGCATCGCGCTCTTGATCGATTCGCTGGCCGCAGTGATCTCTGCCGGAGACAATTGACCGCTTTGCAGCTGCGTCCGAAGCTCCTTGACTGCGTTCGCCAGCATCGAAATAACGGCAGGTCCTTGCTGTTGTCCCGCTCCGCCGCTCCCTAGCAGCTGTGCAGCGGAATCGGCAGCCGGTTCGCCGTTCGGATCCCCGGATCCGAGGCTTGGCGCCTGGTTCGGCTGAAGCAATCCCTGCAGGCTTGCGAGAAGCTCGGCTAGCTGATCGAGGAGCGAATCCGGCAGGTCCGTCTCGTCCCGAAGCTGTCCGAGCTTGTCATCCAGCGTGTCCAGCAGCTGCGAGAGTTGCTCGCCGCCCTCAGCCTGACCGTTCATGCCCGGTTCGTCGGCGACGACGCCTAATGCCGCGGTCAGCAAGCCTGCCAAACCTAGCATCGGATTGGAAGCGCCAGTTCCGGTACCAGCGGTTGGCTCGGCCGCGCCGATCTTTTGCACGAGCACGCCTTGAAAACCGCCGCTTGCACCTGCATTCTTCGATGCGCCGGCAGCACCCGCGTTCGATCCGGCCGAAGCCGACATCGATTGAATGTTCATCTTGTTCACCTCCTCTCCTAGCATGCTGAATCCGCTGCACCGATTAAGGATTCGCCGGCACCAGCTTGCCAACCAGCTGCGCCGTTTTCTTGGCATCGCTCTTCGACATTTCCGACAGAACACTGGATCGCGCGCTGTTGTCCATCGCGCTTAAGATCCGCAGCGTCTTCGACTGCTCTGTCGTCGCCATCTGCAGGAGCAGCGTCGCAGCGCTGGTCGCGTTCATCGAAGAAAACGTGCTGGCAAGCGCCGAGCTATCCAGCGAACTCGATGCGGTCTTCGTTTGCTTTTCGAGCTCCTTGACCCGTGCCTGCAAGGCAGCGATCTGCTGGTTGGTCACGCCGTTCGCGTCCTTCAGGCGCATCGTGATGTCCGCCGCTACGGCGGGCGTCATCTTTTCCAAGATTCGTCCCCGCGAAGCGTCGTTCATCGCGCCCATGACGAGCGCCGCTTCTTCGGCGGTCAGACTCTCCATGATCGGCGCCGCTTTGCCCGGCGTCATCTTGCCGTACATGTCGGCCAGCGAACGAATCTTCGACTGGTAAGCTTCCTGATTGATCTCATGATCGCTTGCCTGCTTGTCCTGCGCCGCGATCTTCTCTTGAAGCTCCGCGATCGTCTTTTCCAGCGTCGCGCTCTTCGCGTCCGCGGACTTAAGCGCCGCGTCCCGCTGCGACAGCAGCGCCTGAAGCTCGGCGAGCTTTTTCCGCGCCTCGCTGACCGACTCGACCTCCGCCTGCGTCGCAGGATCTGCCGTTTTTTTCGGGTCCGGCACCAGCGAGCTGATTACCGGAATTTGGTTGCCGATCTTCTGCGCCTTCTCCCGCCAGGACGGGTTAAACATGAGCAGCAGAACGAACAGCAGAATCGCGGTGAAAACGATTGGCGTTATAAAAAAGAGAAATCGCTCAAAGCCGGAATAGCCGCCCTTTTCCGCGCTGGCATCCGCCACGGCTTCCCCCTCCATTCACAAAGCTGTCTAAAATTACCTTCTGGCGGAAGCTCTGCGAAGCGCGATCTCATCCAGCTCGTTCTGTTCGCGGAGAAGCGCTTCCTGCCTGTGCTTTTGAAGTGATTTGGATCGCGCGTTCTGCCAGACCTTCTCATCGACCATCTTGTCGGTCAGAAACACCTGGCGCTGCTGAACGTGCTCCTCGGCCGCGCGCACGCCTTGCCGCTGCAACCGGATCTTGTCGTCAAGAAACGAGATATAATCTTGCAGCAAATGAAGCTCGGCAAGCGCCGTCGGCTTCGACGAACGCTCCGACAGTTCGCGCTCGTAAGCGCCGCGTTCCTCGCTGAGATGGCTCAACTGCTCTTCTTCGCTGCGAAGGCGGCCAAGCGAGGCGGCATACTCCCATTCCGCCATCGACTTCTCGCTGCCCTTCAGATCTACGATCTTCTGCAATGGATACCGGAATCGCAAGAACAATCAGCCTCATCTCTTGTAGAAGTCTATGACCAAACGTTCTTGCGCCTGCTGCAGCGTCACCTTTTCCGTCGTTCGCTGCCTGCAGTATTCGTTGATAATATCGATAGATTGGATCGCCTTGTCGATCTGCGGATTCGTCCCCCGCTGATAGGCGCCGATATTGATCAGATCCTCCGAATCGCGATAGACCGCCAGCAGCCTCTTCAGCTGCTCGGCGGCATCCTGCTGCTCCCCCGCCACGATATCTTTCATAACCCGGCTGATGCTGGCCAGTACGTCGATCGCGGGGAAATGTCCTTTGTGCGCCAATTGCCGGCTGAGCACGATATGCCCGTCCAGAATGCCCCGGACCGCGTCTGCGATCGGTTCGTTCATATCGTCGCCGTCGACGAGAACCGTGTAAAATGCCGTGATCGAACCTGCGGGACCGGTACCCGCCCGCTCCAGCAGCTTCGGCAGCGCGGCGAATACAGAAGGCGTGTATCCGCGCGTCGCCGGCGGCTCGCCGATGGCAAGCCCGACTTCCCGGAGCGCCATTGCATATCGCGTGACGGAATCCATCATCAGCATCACATTCATGCCGCGGTCCCGGAAATACTCGGCGATCGAGGTGGCGATCAGCGCGCCTTTAATGCGGATGAGCGCCGGCTGATCGGACGTCGCGACGATGACGACGGATCGCGCCAAGCCTTCGGGTCCGAGATCGCGCTCAATGAATTCGAGCACCTCGCGGCCGCGCTCGCCGATGAGCGCGATGACGTTGACGTCAGCCGACGTATTGCGCGCGATCATCCCGAGCAGCGTGCTCTTGCCGACGCCCGAACCCGCGAAAATACCCATCCGCTGACCTTGTCCTACCGTCAGCAACCCGTCGATGCAGCGGACGCCGGTTCCCAGCGGATCCGTGACGCGCGGCCGCTTCAGCGGATTGCTCGGGACGCTCTGCGTCGAATAACGGGGCATCCGTACCGGCAGCCTGCCGCCATCGAGCGGCTGTCCGAGACCGTCCAGCACCTGGCCGAGCAATTCGGAGCCGACCTGTACGGTCAGCGGTCTGCCTGTCGCGACGACGTCGCAGCCCGGCCCGATCGCCTGCAGCTCGCCAAGCGGCATAAGCAGCACGCGATTGTCTCTAAATCCGACGACCTCGGCCTGGATCGGAGCGCCGCCCTTGACGGGATAGATCAGGCACACTTCGCCGATGGCCGCATCGGGTCCCTCGGACTCGACGGTGAGGCCGATGATCTGCGCCACCTTGCCGTTCACGCGAACAGGATCGATATGCTGAAGCGCCTCGGTATACTTGCCGAGATCAAGCCCCATCCGCGCTCTTCCCTTCGTCGGCAGCGTTGGCCGCAATGTGCAGCAGCTCTTCGCGGATCGATTCGAGCTGCGTGTCGATCCGCGCGTCGATGCTGCCGTAGGTCGAACGAATTACGCAGCCGCCGCCCCGCACCGTCGGATCCGGAACGATCTGCAATTCCGCCTGCGAGTCGACGACCAGCGTCAGCTCGTCCTTCGCGGCTTCGACGAATTCGAATTGCTCCGGCGCTACGCACAGCGTGATCGTCCCTTTTTCCCTGCGTCTAGCAAGTGCCTGCTTCATGAGCCGGATGGCCACGTCCGAGGCGCCTTCAAGCGCCTCTCCCGCGATCTTACCGGCGATGCTGCAGCTCAGCTCTACAACGAACGACTCTGCCTCCGAGATAATCCGCGCCTTCGCTTCATATGCCTGCGTAACGACGCGCTGAGCTTCCTGAAGCATCTGTTCCATTCGCAAGTTCGTTTGATGTTCCGCCTGTTCCGAACCGCTTGCGAAGCCTTCCTCGTAACCGCTGCGCGTCGCTTCTTCTATTAAACGAGCATCCTCTGTCCGGCGGCTGTCCCACCATGCGGCAGCTTCCGCCTCCGCTTCGGATTGGATCCTCCGGGCTTCCTCGGACGCATCTTGCAAAATACGTTGCGCCGTTTCTTCCGCATCCTGAATGATGCGTTCTTTTAATTGAAGCGTTTCGACATCAACCGCTTCTTTTCCTTCATTTTCGCCGGCATTCGCTCTTGCCTGATGCGCGACGAATCGGATCTGCTCGAGACGCTTCAGCTCGTCAACCGAGATCACGTGCGAGGACTTGATCAGATTAGACAATAATATCGTCTCCTCCGCCGCGAGCGATGATGATCTCGCCGGATTCCTCCAGTCTGCGTATCGTCGCTACGATGCGCGTCTGCGCCTCTTCGACGTCCCGCAGCCGAACAGGCCCCATGTATTCCATCTCTTCCCTGAACGTCTCCGCCATCCGCTTCGACATGTTGCGGAAAATTGCGTCGCGCACTTCCTCGCTCGCCACCTTGAGCGCGAGCTGCAGATCCGCGCTCTCGACGTCGCGGATGATCCGCTGAATCGAGCGGTTGTCGAGATTGACGATGTCCTCGAATACGAACATCCGCTTCTTGATCTCTTCGGCGAGCTCCGGATCCTGAATCTCGAGCGAATCCAGAATCGTCCGTTCGGTCCCCCGGTCTACGCCGTTCAGTATCTGCACGATCGCTTCGATGCCGCCGGCGTTCGTGTAGTCCTGCGTGACGGTCGAAGACAGCTTTTGCTCAAGTACGCGCTCCACTTGGGCGATGACGTCGGGCGACGTACTGTCCATGAGCGCGATTCTTCTCGCGACGTCGGCCTGCTTCTCCGTCGGCAGCGAGGACAGCACAGCGGAGGATTGCTCCGGCTGCAGATAGGAGAGCACGAGCGCGATCGTCTGGGAGTTTTCGTTTTGAATGAAGTTCAAGATCTGAGTCGGCTCCGCCTTGCGGGCAAAGTCGAAAGGCCTGACTTGAAGCGTTGCGGTCAACCGGTTCAAAATATCGTTTGCCTTTTGCGAACCGAGCGCCTTTTCGAGAATTTCCTTGGCATACGTGATGCCGCCCTGCGTCAGATATTCCTGAGCTACGCAAATTTGATGGAACTCGTTCAGGATCGATTCCTTCTCGGTATGATCGACCTTGCGCACGTTCGCGATCTCCAGCGTCAGCTGTTCGATCTCTTCTTCCCGCAGGTGCTTGAACACTTGGGCGGACACTTCCGGGCCGAGCGTTATGAGCAGAATCGCCGCTTTTTGCCGGCCGCTGAGCTGCGTTTGCATTCCTTTAGCCAATTGTGCCACCTCTATTCATCCACCAGCCATGTACGCAATAGATTGACGAATTCATCCGGCTTGCGCTTGGCGAGCCCTTCAAGCTGCTTGCGAACCTGACTTTCGTTCGTGACGCTCTCGATATCGATCGTCGGCAGTTCCGCGCGCGGCGCATCGAGCATTTCTTGAGCGGCCGCCGCTTCCGCATCCCTGGCGTTTTTGCGTCTGCGGTACACCATATATCCCGCGCCGCCGAGCAGAGCAAGCGCAGCCACGCCCGCGCCGAGCATCCACAATGTCGAAGTCGATACGCCGCCGCTTCCGCTCGCTTCGTCGGAGAAGGCTTGCGACACGACGGAAACGCGATTCGCAAGGTCCGCGTCCGTCAGCGACTGTCCGGAATCCGCGAGCAGAATTCGCACGTTTTTCTGCAGCATTTGCTCGAGTTCGGTCTGCTTTTCGGGCGTCATGACCGCCGAATCGACAGCTACGCTAATCGCGAGGTCCTTGACTTGATACGGCGCATACGCGATGTTCGTCTTCTCGCGGCTCGGCTCGTAATTGGTCGTTCCGCTAGTGCTCTCTGAGCTGGCCGTGCCACTCGTGCCGCCGGACGGATAATTCGGCACGTCGGTCGAACCGGTGCCGGCGACGCCGCCGGCCGTACCCGTTCCGCCCGTCGTGGACTCGCTCTGCGTCTGCTCGCTGATGATAATGCCTTTGTTGTCGTTGTTGTCGAGCGGCTTGACCAGGTCCAATTGCGTGGAACGCTGATCGAAGTTCAACGTAGAGACGACGCTGACGACAAAATTGTCCATGCCGACCGTCTTGGCCAAAATTTGCTGAATGCTCGTCTTGACGCCGTTCTCGTATTGCTTTTGTATCGCGAACTGCTGATCCAGCGCGGTGCCGCCCAGCGTGCCCGTCCCTCCGAGTTTGGAGGAGGGCGCAAGATCGCCGGTCGTGCTTGTGATCGTAATGCCGTCGTATTCAAGATTCGGAACCGACGTCTTCACCAGCTTATAGTAGCTGTCGATCTCTTCTTGCTTCGGACGGTAGCCGGGCTTGAAGGTGATCTGCACCGAAGCCGTTGCCAGCTCCTTGTCGGAGTCGTTCAAGAAAACGGACTCTTCGGGAAGATTGATCAGCACCTTCGCCTTTTTGACGCCCTGCATCCCTTGGAGCAGCTGCTGGACTTCTCCGTTAAGCGCGTTGCGGTACTTGACTTTGAACTCCTGGTCCGTTGTGCCGATCGTCGAAGAGGATTGGCTGAGCTCGGCGAAGCCGATGCTGCCGTTCTGCACGAGCCCCTGGGACCCGACGTCCACTCTGACCTTATCAGCCGAAGCGCTCGGCACCGAGATGCTCGTACCTCCGTTGTCCAATTTGTAAGGAATGCCGTTGCCGTTCAAATACTCCATGATCGCGGCGGCATCCCCGCTGTCCAAATCCTGGAAGGCTAACTCGTACTGCGTGCGAGTCAGCATGTAGCTGATGAAAATTAGAAAGATCAGAATGAAAGCGGCGGACGAAGCTAATATCCATTTTTGCTTTTTGCTGTATTGATTCCAGAAGCCGGTCAGCTTCTCTCTCAAGCGGGCCCATCTTTCGTTCACAATTTCACCTCATCTGCGGACTTTGGATGCTTGACTCTAAAATTACATCTGCATCCGCATGACTTCCTGATAGGCCTCGACTACTTTGTTGCGAACCTGCGCGGTCAATTCAAGACTGAGCTCGGCTTTGGTGGAAGCGATCATCACGTCGCTGACGTCTGCTTTTCCTACTAAAAATTGATCCGTTACATTGTGGGAGTTTTGTTCTTGGGCGGCGACGCCGTCCACGGCTCTCTTAAGGAAGTCCGCAAAGCTGGCGGTCGCTTCGGAAGGCGTCGTCTGGGACGCCGTATTAGGCAGCGGGGAGATCGCGGTTGTCGACAAGCCGGCAGCCGGCAAAAGATTATTTATAATCATGTTTCAATCCATCCTCGCGTGGGTAATGAAGTGCTGTGAGCCCTGCCGTCCCATACATAAAAGGTGCAGATTAAGTCCCGCGACCTATTTCAAGCGTTTTGCTGAACATAGACTTACTGGCATTGAGGGCGGTAACGCTGGCTTCGTAGGAACGCGTGGCCGAGATCATGTCGACCATCTCCTTCAGCACGTCGACATTCGGCATGCTCACCATACCGTTCGCGTCGGCGTCGGGATGCGTCGGATTGTACACTTGTTTGAACGGCGTTTGGTCGTCCTTGATTTCCGTGACTTTCACGCCCTGCGCGCCCGTCGCGTCGATTTTGTCGTTCAGCATATTTTTGAACGTCGTATCGACGGGCGCTATTTCCACCATTTTGCGGCGGTACGGCACGAATTTACCGTTTACGAAGGATGCCCGCGTCGTTTCCGCATTCGCGATATTCGATGAAATGACGTCCATGCGAAGCCGTTGCGCGGTCAGTGCGGAAGCGCTAATGTCGAAGCTTCCAAGTATCATTAATGCCCCTCCTTAGCGGTGTCGAATGTCGTCGGAGCGATGCTTTATTTGCTCATGCCCGTGCGCATCATTTTCACATCGTGGTTCAGTTGCTGGACGTACAGGTTATACCGAAGCTGATTCTCGGCGAGCTTGGTCATCTCGCTGTCGATATCCACGTTGTTGCCGCTGTTGTTAAAGGCCGTCGTCCGGTCCGTCAGGACCTGGGCCTCAGGTATCGTCCCCGATGCGCCGATCGGAATATGTCTAGAATCGGTGCGCCTGCCAATCAAGTGGGATTGTCCGCCGCCGTTCATTGCCTGGCTCAGCAGTTGTTCGAACTGGACGTCCGATCGCTTAAAGTTAGGCGTATCGACATTGGCTACATTGTTTTGCAGAACGCTCTGCCTCATCGAAGCCGCATGCAGCGCGCCTTCGAGCCGCTGATAGCTGACGCCGCTCAGCAAATCCATGCTCATAACCCCTTTTATTAAAAATTTATCAGTACTATTAACTTCGTGCCCGAAATCGAAAATCCTCTTTTTTTCGACAAACTCTTCATTCAAAATGAAAAAAAGTCGATATATAGGAGATTAAAAAATTCTAAGGATATCATCTATTAGAAGACCCATAATGACAATAAGAAAAAAGCCCTATTCTTCAAAATAGAAGAACGGGCTTTTGATACTTAAATAGGTAATTTCTAGGATTTTCTAAGCGCCAGCTCGGGAAGAAGCTTCGCATTCATAATACGTATATACGTCCCTTTCATCCCGAGCGAGCGGGTCTCGATAACGCCCGCGCTCTCAAGCTTCCGCAGGGCGTTGACGATGACGGAGCGCGTGATGCCGGCTCGATCGGCGACCTTGGAGGCGACGAGCAAACCTTCTTTTCCCTCTAATTCCTCGAAAATATGGTCGACCGCCTCCAATTCGCTGAACGAAAGCGAGCTGACCGCGATCGCCACGACCGTCTTGCTGCGCGCCTCGAGCTCGGCCTCTTCCGCTCTTTCTCTTAGGATCTCCATGCCTATGATGGTGGAGCCGTACTCAGCAAGAATGAGATTGTCGTCCCCGAAATCCCCGCCTTCGCGGGCAAGGACTATAGTCCCTAATCGATCTCCGCCCCCAATAATTGGTACAACTGTAATATGCGAGCCTGCAAACGCCGCGGCGACCGGGGCGAGCAGCGCTTCAGCATCCACGTCAACGTCGGTCTCCGCAATGCGCAGCAGCCGATCGTTGGTATCGTTCGGAAAACGAAGCTCCTCCTGTCCTTCGCGCTTCAGCATCCAATCTTGAAAATGGGCAGGCAATGCGGCGCCCAAAATTTTGCCGCGCCGGCTAACGACGAACACCCCGCCCGTAAGTGTCTCCCGCAATCCTTCCGCCATCTCTCGAAAGCTCAGCGATTTGCCGGCCGCCTTCTGAAGCAAAGCGTTAAGCGTGCGGGTCTTTTCCAACAGCGTCATGACTGCTCCTCCTGCCTGACTTAACAACGATCCTACAAAATATATTGACTCAAATCACGGTTGCTGGCAATAGTGCCGAGCTTCTCCCGAACGTATTCGGGCGTGATGTCCAAATGCTCGAGCTGCAGCTCGGGCGCTTCGAAGGACAGATCCTCGAGCAGCTTTTCGAGCAGCGTATGAAGGCGACGCGCGCCGATATTCTCGGTGTTGCGATTCACTTCTTGCGCCATGTTTGCAAGCTCCGCGATCGCCTCCGGCGTGAAGGCTACTTCGATGCCTTCCGTCTGAAGCAATGCCGCGTATTGCTTGGTGAGCGCGTTTTCCGGCTCGGTCAGGATGCGAACGAAGTCCTCGTCGGTCAGGCTGCTTAGCTCGACGCGGATCGGGAAGCGTCCTTGCAGCTCCGGAATCAGATCGGATGGCTTGGCGACGTGGAAAGCACCTGCGGCGATAAATAGAATATAGTCCGTCTTGACCGGACCGTATTTGGTTACGACAGTTGAGCCTTCGACGATGGGGAGAATGTCCCGCTGAACCCCTTCGCGCGACACGTCCGGTCCCTGGCCGCGGCCGTTGCTGGCGATCTTGTCGATCTCGTCGAGGAAAATAATGCCGGACTGCTCCGCGCGGCGTACGGACTCGGAGATGACCTCGTCCATGTCGATCAGTTTGCCGGCCTCTTCCTGCACGAGCACCTTGCGCGCGTCCCGTACGGCCAATTTTCTTTTCTTGCGCTTCTTCGGCATGAATTGGCTGAGCATTTCCTGCATGTTCTGTCCCATCTGCTCCTGCCCAGGCACGGAAAACATATCCATCATCGACGGCGTTTGATCTTCCACGTCGACTTCCACCAGCTCGTTCTCCAACTTGCCGCTCTCGAGCTGCGACAACAAGCTCGCCCGCTTGCCGGACAGCTCCGGATCGACGGGTTCGGGCTCTTCGGGCTGCGCATTCGCGTTGCCGCCGAATAGCATTTCGAGCGGGTTGCGCTGCGGCTTCGACTTGGCCGGCGAGGGCGCGAGGAGCGCGGCCAGGCGCTCGTTTGCGGCGCGCACGGCTTTGTCCTTAACCTTCTCGGTCCTCTCTTCTTTCACCATGCGGATCGAAGTCTCCACGAGATCCCGGATCATCGATTCGACGTCCCGGCCGACATATCCGACCTCGGTGAACTTCGTCGCCTCTAGCTTGATGAAGGGTGCGTGAACAAGCTTCGCAAGCCTTCTGGCAATCTCTGTCTTGCCGACGCCTGTCGGACCGATCATCAAGATGTTTTTGGGTACGACTTCGTCTCTCAGCTCGTCTGGCAAGCGGCTTCGGCGATAGCGGTTGCGGAGCGCGACCGCCACCGAGCGCTTCGCCGGTTTTTGCCCGACGATATATTTGTCCAGCTCGGCCACGATCTGCCTTGGGGTGAGTTGATCGTTCATCGTTATCCCTCCATTATCTCGTTTATATCTCTTCGACGATGAGATTGTCGTTCGTGAACACGCAGATCTCCGAAGCGATCTGCAGCGAATTGCGCGCGATCTCCGCGGCCGTCAGGTGCGGGGCATGCCGCTTCAAAGCGCGGGCCGCCGACAGCGCAAAGCTGCCGCCCGAGCCGATCGCCAGAATGCCGTCGTCCGGTTCGATGACTTCTCCGTTCCCCGAGAGCAGCAGCATGCCTGTCGCGTCCACGACGAGCAGCATGGCTTCCAGCCGGCGCAGGACACGGTCAGAGCGCCAATCCTTGGCCAGCTCCACGGCTGCCCGCTGCAGGTTGCCGTGATGCTCTTCCAGCTTCCCTTCGAACTTCTCGAACAGCGTGATCGCATCAGCGACCGACCCCGCGAAGCCGGCGAGCACTTGGCCGCGATAAAGCCGCCTGACTTTTTTGGCGGACGCCTTCATGACCATGCTGTTGCCGAAGGTGACCTGGCCGTCGCCGGCGATGGCTCCCTTGCCTTCGTGCCTGACTGCGCATATCGTCGTCGCGTGAAATGTAGCGTTCATCCGTAATCCTCCTTCGAAGAATGGTCCGCTGACCGCCTGGCGACAGCGAAGCGTCTTTATGAGTGTCTAAAGGGCTTGGGCCTTTAGATTTGAAGCGTGTCTGCAAGTGACTAAAGCGCTCTTGCGGTTCTGAGGCTTGAAGCGTCGATAAGTGACTATAGCTGCTTCGGGCCCTCGTTTTAAAAAGCCTATAAATGTCATAGCATTCTCTGCTTCGGGCTTCAAGCTTGAAGCGTCAAAGCAGCGGCAAGCTATGAAACGCCGCCGCTGCTGCGAACTGCCTTACGAACCGATCGCCTGAAGCTCGACCGCGAATGCGCGAACCGCTTCCAGCGCCCGCTGCGCAATGGCATCGTTTTTTTCCTTTTTGCTCTTCACCTTTTTGCCGAGCGGCGGGAATAACCCGAAGTTCGCGTTCATCGGCTGGAAATGGCGGAAATCAGCCGTCGTAATGTAATGTGCCATGCTGCCGAGCGTCGTGTGCTCGGGCAGCGTCAGCGGCTCGAGTCCGCGCGCAAGCCGGCCCGCGTTCAGTCCCGCTACAAGTCCCGATGCCGCCGATTCGACATAGCCTTCGACGCCCGTCATCTGACCGGCAAAAAACAGCGTCTCGCGCTGCCGGTATTGATAAGTCGGGAGAAGCAGCTTCGGCGAATTAATGAACGTGTTGCGGTGCATGACGCCGTAACGCACGAACTCGGCGTTCTCAAGACCCGGGATCAGTGAAAACACGCGCTTCTGCTCGCCCCACTTGAGATGGGTCTGAAAGCCGACCAAATTAAATAGCGTACCGGCTGCATTGTCCTGCCGAAGCTGGATGACGGCGTGCGGAAGCTTGCCGGTTCGCGGGTCTACGAGGCCAACGGGCTTCATCGGACCGAAAAGCACCGTCTGCTTGCCTCTGCCGGCCATCACTTCGATCGGCATGCAGCCTTCGAAGTACATTTCTTTTTCGAAGTCCTTGATCTCCGCCGTCTCGGCCGTCGTCAACGCTTCGTAAAAAACGTCGAACTCCGCCTCGGTCATCGGGCAGTTCAAATAAGCGGCTTCACCCTTGTCGTAGCGCGAAGCGAGGAAAACTTTGTCCATGTCGATCGAATCCTTCTCGACGATCGGCGCCGCCGCGTCGTAGAAGTAGAAATATCCCTCGCCGAACAAATCCTTGATCTGTGCCGACAATTCAGGCGAAGTGAGCGGGCCCGTAGCGACGACGACGATGCCGTCCTGCGGGAGCGCAGGCAATTCTTCGTTGATGACGGTGACGAGCGGGTGCTCGCGCAAACGGGTCGTCACTTCGCCGGAAAATCCGTCGCGGTCGACGGCTAGCGCTCCTCCGGCCGGCACGGCATTGCGATCGGCGGCAGACAGGATGAGCGACTGCAAGAGGCGCATCTCTTCCTTAAGCACGCCGACAGCGTTAGTCAGTCCGTTCGCCCGCAGGCTGTTGCTGCAGACGAGCTCGGCAAAACGGTCCGTATGGTGGGCCGGCGTCTTGCGGACGGGCCGCATCTCGTATAGCTTGACCGGCACGCCCTGGGAGGCGATCTGCCAGGCCGCTTCGCTGCCGGCTAGCCCCGCCCCTATGACCGTCACCGCTTGGTATGTACTCACGATCTGATTCCTCCTGCGCTGCAAATGCAATTCGGCTCTCTTAATCGGCAAGCTTGGCTTGCGATCTCGAGAGCCGTCCATTAATCGAATGCTTCCTCGAGCTCTGCCGCTTCTTCCTGGTGGGTACAGGCGGTGCAGTGCCACTCGGTCTGCCCTCGCACCCTTTTCTCTACCATCATGCCGCCGCACTCCGGACAAGGCTTGGGAACGGGTTTGTCCCAGGAGACGAAGTCGCATTCGGGATACCGGTCGCAACCGTAGAACATACGTCCTTTTTTGCTGCGCCGTTCCACGACCTGTCCCGTTTTGCATTTCGGACAAGTGACGCCCGTCGCCTTGACGATCGGCTTCGTATTGCGGCATTCCGGAAATCCGGAGCAAGCGAGGAATTTGCCGAACCGGCCCATTTTGTACACCATCGGATTGCCGCATTTTTCGCAGATTTCGTCCGAAGGCTCATCCTTAATCTCGATTTCCTTCATTTCTTCTTCGGCCACTTCGAGCCGCTTTTCGAACGACTTATAAAAATCGCCGATAACGTCGACCCAGTCTTCCTTGCCGTCCTCGACATGGTCGAGGTCGCCTTCCATATGGGCCGTGAATTCGACGTCCAGAATCTCGGGGAAAAACTCCTCCATCAGCTGAATTACGAGCTCGCCGAGCTCCGTCGGGAAAAACTTTTTCTCCTCGATCGCGACGTAATTCCGCTTTTGGATCGTCTCCAGCGTCGGTGCGTACGTACTCGGACGGCCGATGCCGAGCTCTTCGAGCGCGCGTACGAGCCGAGCCTCCGTATAGCGAGGCGGCGGCTGGGTAAAATGCTGCTTCGGCTCGACGGACTCGGTATGCACCGTATCCCCTGTCGTCAGAGCCGGAAGCAGCCGTTCCTCGTCGGTCGTGTCGTCGTCGCTGCCTTCGACGTACACCTTCATGAAGCCTGCAAACTTCAGCTTCGATCCCGCCGCGCGGAACGTCGCTTCGCCGCTGATTAAGTCGACGGTCATCGTATCGAGTACAGCCGAAGCCATCTGACTTGCGACGAAGCGCTCCCAGACCAGCTTGTAAAGACGCAATTGATCGCGCGACAAGTACGACTTGACCTCTTCGGGCGTTCTTGACACCGACGTTGGCCGGATCGCTTCATGCGCGTCCTGGGCGTTCGCGTTCTTTTTCAGATAGACGCGGGGCGTCTCCGGATAAAAGCTCGCGCCGTATTTCTCTTCGATGAAGCTCTTCGCCTCTTCTTGGGCGACGGGAGAAATGCGCGTCGAATCCGTACGCATATACGTAATGAGACCGACCGTGCCTTCGGGTCCGAGATCGACGCCCTCATACAGCTGTTGAGCGACCTGCATCGTCTTGGACGCCCGGAAGTTCAGCTTGCGCGCAGCCTCCTGCTGAAGGGAGCTGGTAATGAACGGCGGCGAAGGATTGCGAAGCCGTTCCTTTTCCTTGATCTCGCCCACCGTGAACGGACGATCACCGATCTTCTCGAGCACCTTGGCAACGTCCGCTTCGGTGTGAAGCTCGCTCTTGTCGCCGGACAACGAATGAAATTTGGCTTCGAACGCCGCATTTCCCTGCTTGAGATGGGCGGTAATGCTCCAATACTCGACAGGCTCGAAAACTTTAATTTCGTTTTCCCGGTCCATGATGAGCTTCACGGCTACCGATTGAACGCGGCCGGCGCTGAGGCCCTTCTTGACTTTTTTCCAGAGCAACGGACTAATCTTGTAACCGACCAGGCGGTCAAGCACGCGTCTGGCCTGCTGCGCATTCACCAGATCCATATTGATCGGGCGCGGCGTCTTGAAGGCATCCTTCACGGCCTGCTTCGTGATCTCGTTAAATACGACGCGGCAGGCGTCCTTTTCGTCCAACTCCAAATAATGGGCGAGATGCCACGCGATCGCTTCGCCTTCGCGATCGGGGTCGGCCGCGAGATAGACGCGCTTCACCCGCTTGCTTGCATCTTTCAGTTCTTTCAGTACGCTGCCTTTTCCTCGAATCGTAATATATTTCGGTTGAAAATCGTTTTCCACTTCCACGCCGATCTGGCTTTTCGGCAAATCGCGGATGTGCCCCATGGATGCCTTGACGATATACTTGCTGCCTAAATATTTGCCAATCGTCTTGGCCTTGGCAGGGGATTCTACGATGACTAGGGAATCCGCCACGTCAAAACCTCCTCTCCAGCGGTTGGCGGGCCCGGCGCGCGCGACCCGTCCCCTCGGGAGGAAACGACGGGCGGCTCACAGGGCTATATATACGGAACCCGGTTGCTGGTGTATTCGTTGCTTTATTTGTAAAGATATCAGAACGGCGTGTAAAAGTCCAAACGTCAGGCCGCTGCGATGGCACAACTCCTCCGCCGAGGCGGGCCCGTCCTCAAGCAAACGGCAAATTTTCGCTTCCTGCTCGGTCAATTCCGGCTCGGCGTAAGACGGCATCCCAGGGATAACGATACCGCCGAGATAAGAGCGATAATGCTTGATAACGTCTTCGGCATCGAGCACCTGCGTCGCCGTTCCGTCGCGCAGCCACTCCAGCGTGCCTCGGCTCCTGGGCGAGCTGATCGGTCCCGGCACCGCGAAGACGTCGCGATTTTCCTGAATCGCCTCGTTCGCCGTGAGCAGCGCGCCGCTGCGCGCGGCGGCCTCCACGACGACGACGCCGCGGGACAGCCCTGCGATGATGCGATTGCGCATCGGAAACATGCCCGGGTGAATCGGCACGTCCGGTGGCGTCATCGATACGATCAAACCTTCCTCGGCGATTTTCCTGTATAGCGTTCGATTTTCCGGCGGATATACGACATCGGCCGGCGAACCAAGCACAGCGACGGTGCCGCCTTGTCCGCGAAGCGCTCCCGCATGGGCCGCCGCATCGATGCCCTTGGCCAATCCGCTTGTAACCGTCAGTCCCGCACGGCTGAATGCAGCCGACAAGTCTTCCGCCGTCCGTTTCCCGTACGCCGTCGCTTGTCGCGTGCCGACGACCGCCACCTGCGTCCTAGCAAGCAATTCCAATCGTCCAATATAATAGAGCACCCAAGGCGGTCTGTAAATATGCCTGAGCAAATCCGGGTAGTCCGGATCCATCTCGGTAACAATTGACATTCCGCCTCTCGTCCATCTGGCGCGGCGCCTCTCCATCCTTTGTTCCTGAAGGCTGTCCGTAACCGCCTGCGCGCGTCTTTCGGACAAGCCCATCTCCCGCCACTCCGCCGGCCTGCGCGTACGAGCGTTTTTCAATCCGTCTTTTGCCATAATCGTATTAATCGTTTCCCAGCCGACGCCCTCGGTCTCGTGAAGCGCCGCCAAAGTTTCTCGCCATTCCTCCAGCAAGCCGTTGCCTCCTTTCGAAAATGCAAACAGCCCTCCACATTCCCGGAAAGGAACGCGGAAGGCTGCTTGCCTGCCGAATCAATTCGTTTTTGAACTAAAAATTAGCTTTTGCACTTCTCCAGCATGCCGCGCTCTTCAAGAACCGACACAAGCGTCGCGCCCATGTCGGAAGGCGTCGGAGCGACGCGAATGCCGCACGCTTCGAGCACCTTGATCTTCTCGGCTGCCGTACCCTTGCCGCCGGAGATAATGGCGCCTGCATGTCCCATGCGCTTGCCGGCAGGCGCAGTCGCGCCGCCGATGAAGCCGACGACCGGCTTGGTCATATTCGCCTTGACCCACTCGGCCGCTTCTTCTTCGGCCGTGCCGCCGATCTCGCCGATCATGATGACCGCATAAGTATCCGGGTCTTCATTGAACAGATTCAGGATGTCGATAAACTCGGAACCCTTGACAGGGTCGCCGCCGATACCGACTGCCGAAGATTGGCCGATGCCGCGCGTCGTGAGCTGATGAACGGCTTCGTAAGTCAGCGTGCCCGACCGGGAAACGACGCCGACATGGCCCTTCTTGTGGATATAGCCCGGCATGATGCCGATCTTGATCTCTTCGGGCGTAATGACGCCTGGGCAGTTCGGGCCGATCAGACGGGTCTTTTTGCCTTCCATATAGCGCTTGACCTTGACCATGTCAAGAACCGGAATGCCTTCGGTAATACAAATGACCAGATCAAGTTCGGCGTCGACCGCCTCGATGATCGAATCCGCCGCGAACGGAGGCGCGACATAGATGACGGACGCGGTCGCGCCTGTCTTGGCGACGGCTTCGCGAACCGTGTTGAAGATTGGCAGGGTGACCTTCGTGCCGTTCTCCAGATCGAAATCGATCGTTTGGCCGCCCTTGCCCGGCGTGACGCCGCCGACCATTTGCGTGCCGTATTCGAGCGCGCCCTTGGCGTGGAACGCGCCAGTCGCTCCCGTGATGCCTTGGGTAATGACCTTCGTATTTTTATCGATCAAGATGCTCATGACTTCACACTCCCCGGTTCTCCCTGATTATTTCACCAGCGCTACGATCTTCTGAGCGCCGTCCGACATCGAATCTGCGGCCACGATGTTAAGGCCCGAGTTGTTCAAGATTTCTTTGCCGAGCTTGACGTTCGTTCCTTCGAGGCGAACGACCAGCGGCTTGTCGAGGCCCAGCTCGCGCGCAGCCGCCACGACGCCTTCGGCAATGATGTCGCACTTCATGATGCCGCCGAAGATATTGACGAAGATGCCCTTCACGTTCGCGTCGGACAGGATGATCTTGAATGCTTCGGTAACCTTCTCCTTCGTGGCGCCGCCGCCTACGTCGAGGAAGTTGGCCGGCTCGCCGCCGAAGTACTTGATAATGTCCATCGTGGCCATGGCAAGACCCGCGCCGTTGACCATGCAACCGATGTTGCCGTCAAGCGCGATATAGGACAAGTCGTACTTGGAAGCTTGAATTTCCTTTTCGTCTTCTTCGTCGAGGTCGCGAAGCTCCACGATGTCCTTGTGACGGAACAGCGCGTTAGAGTCGAAGTTCAGCTTGGCGTCGAGCGCCATGACGTCGCCGCCGCCGGTGACGACGAGCGGGTTGATCTCGGCGATGGAACAATCCTTGTCGACGAACGCTTGGTACAGCGACAGCATGAACTTCGCCGCCTTGTTCACGAGCTCGTTCGGAATGTTGATCGCATAGGCGATACGGCGTGCCTGGAATGTCTGCAGTCCGATGGCCGGATCGACGACTTCCTTGATGATCTTCTCCGGAGAATGCGCGGCGACTTCTTCGATCTCCGTGCCGCCTTCCTCGGATGCCATCAGCACAACGCGTCCGGTGCCCCGGTCTACTACCAGGCCGACATAATATTCCTTCTTAATGTCGCAGCCCTCTTCGATCAGAAGACGCTTGACTTCTTTGCCCTCAGGACCCGTCTGGTGCGTGACCAGCACCTTGCCGAGAATGTCGGTCGCATACTGGCGCACTTCGTCCAGATTTTTGGCTACCTTGACGCCGCCGGCCTTGCCGCGTCCGCCGGCATGGATTTGCGCTTTGACGACCGCAACGCCCGTACCGAGCTCTTCAGCAGCCTTGACCGCTTCGTCGACCGTGAACGCGACCTTGCCGCGAGGTACGGATACGCCGTACTGTCTCAAGACTTCCTTGCCTTGATACTCATGAATATTCATGGCCCTGCATCCTCCCGTTTAAAACGCATCATAACAACCTTGTAGGCGCCTCGTACAGGCACCAAACCTTACCCATTGTATCACTTTTTGTCTTGCCGTTCCTCTCTTTTTCATCAAATTTTTAGATGACTTTGGCAACGATTTCATCTAAAAGAGAGAATGAACGGACGGTGCATCCATTAGAATTACCATTAGGGGCGATATACCATTCATGGGTTCCGTCGCGTCTGGACGCCTCGGACCCTCGCAGATCCCGGCCGCGAAGCAGACGCCGACATAGGCACAGGCTGATCGGACGGTCCCACTCCACCGGCGAAGGTCGCGCTTGAATCGGGCTGCCTCCTTATTCCAGTAGATTGCGCGCTGAATTCGGACGCCTCCGGCCTCTCCGCTTGGGCAGGCAGCACGACGCCGGGCGCCTGCCGGTCGAGCGTCCGATACTGAACCGCTTCGGCCACGTGCTCGAGATTTACGTTTTCGCTGTTTTCCAAATCCGCGATCGTGCGGGCGAGCTTCAAAATGCGGTCGTGGGCGCGATAGCTAAGTCCGAGCCTGCTGTACATGGCAGCGAGCAAATCTTCAGCCTCGCCGGTCAGCCGGACATGCATGGCGAGCAAACGGCCGGAGAGCTCGCTATTCCAGCGGATGCCCGCCCCCGCATAGCGATGCCGCTGCCTCTCGTAAGCGACTTCAAGAATTTTTCGGGCATCCGCCGAAGTCATCCCGCCGTCTGCGCCGAAGCTGACGGGCTGCCTCGGCAGCTCGACCTGCAGGTCGATGCGGTCGGCGAGCGGTCCCGACATTCGGGCGCGATATCGGGCGAGCGAGGATGCAGAACACGTGCAAGGCTGCTCGCTCTCGTCCCCGCCCCAATAGCCGCAGGCACAAGGATTCATCGCCGCAGCCAGCATGAAGCTGGCGGGAAATTGCGTCACGCCGCGCGCCCGCCCGATCGTCACATGCCGATCCTCGAGCGGCTGACGGAGCGACTCTAAAGCACTGCGCGCGAACTCTGGCAGCTCGTCCAGGAAAAGGACGCCTCGGTGCGCGAGCGTCACCTCGCCGGGCTTCGGCACCGGACCTCCTCCAATGAGGCCGGACATCGATATGGAATGGTGAGGAGCCCGAAAAGGACGCTCGCGTATCAACCCGCTGCGGGAGCCCGGGAACTTGCCGCTAACGCTGTAAATCTTAGTTACCTCCAGCGCCTCTTCGTCCGCCAGCGACGGCAAAAGCGAGGGCAGCCTGCGACAAAGCATCGTTTTTCCCGTGCCAGGCGGTCCGATGAACAGTAAATTGTGCATGCCGGCCGCGGCGATGAGCAGCGCCCGCTTGCCCTGAAGCTGCCCCGACACGTCGGCAAGATCGGGGGCTGCGAATGCGGACCTCCCTCTTCCCGCTTCCGCCTCGCCCATGTCTTCGTTCCGTTTTTCTCCACTGCCCGTTGTTCCTTGAATCCAATCGGCCAGCGACGGGACGGATACGACCTCGATTCCTTCTATTAAAGAAGCTTCCGAGACGCTGGCAGGAGGCACGAATATTCGGCGAAGACCGTCTGACCTCGCCCGCTCCGCCATCGCGAGCACGCCCGGGACAGACTTGACTTCCCCGCTCAGCGACAGCTCGCCGATGAGCATGGAACCCGTCAGCGAGTCGGCTTGCATCTGGCCGCTTGCGCACAGAATACCCGCTGCGATCGCAAGGTCGAACGCGCTCCCCTCCTTGCGCATATCCGCCGGTGCGAGATTGACGGTGATCCGGTCCAGAGGGAACTTCATACCCGCATTGTGAATCGCCGCTCTCGCGCGGTCGATCGACTCCCTGATGGCCGGATCGGGCAGCCCTACTACGTTCACCTGCGGCAATCCCGCAGAAATATCGACTTCAACCTCGATGAGCCGGCCTTCGACACCGGACACCGTCGCGCTTAACAATTTGCAGTACATAACAATACACACCTTCCCTCCGCAACGTAAATAGATCGTCGTCGGAGCAAGGTGCTTCCCTGCATGCCGTTATTCATGAATCTTCTTCATCAGTCTAAAGGCGCATCCATTCCTTGTCAACCTCCGCTCTTAGCTGCCGTGCATTCCGGTCGGCGGATCGCTTGCGAAGACGAGGACGAGAGCGTGGTACTTGTAGCCGCCCGTCGCGAACTGCACCTCCACCTCATAACCCGATTGCTGAAAGTGCTGAATGCAGCCGTCCAGCTTCTTTTTGAACATCCAGGCGTTTTCTTCCGTAATGATGTCCGTTTGCACGTACCTTTTCAATCCGATTCACCTATCCCGGGATGGAATTTAATAATTCCCCTGTGTTCAAAATCCCTGTATTCAAAAAGCGCCCGGAAGATGCCGGAGCTCGGACATTTTCCCCGCCTCGTCGTACGTGACCGCCACCACGTCGAATCTCGTCCGCTCGTCCTCTTTGCCGGAAAAGCGCAGGTACACCTGAGCGGTCGCACGTACTTGTGCGCATTTGCGCTGCGTGACGGCCTCAACCGCCGTACCAAAGCGGCCGCCAGCTCTTCGCGAGCGAACCTCCACGATGACCGTCACGTCGCCGTCGCTGGCGACGAGGTCGAGCTCGCCGGTCCTACAGCGCCAATTCCGCTCGCGGATGACATACCCAAGGCGAGCCAAATATTCCGCCGCTTCGGCTTCGGCAGCGTCCCCGCGCTTTTTGCGCCCGTCCGGCAGCTGCCGTTTCGCTCTCGATGCATCCGTCAATTTTGACTGCCTCCTCGATTGGCGCCGGCCCTTCTGTCCGATCGATAGACGAAGCTCAGCACTTCGGCGACGAGCTGGTACAGCTCCGGCGGAATCTCCTGCTCCAGGTCGAGCTTCGACAGCACCTCCACAAGCGAGGCGTCCTCCTGCACTGGAACGCCGTTCTCCGTCGCGCGCTTCAGTATTTCTTCGGCGACGGCGCCCTTGCCCTTTGCGATGACGACGGGAGCCGACCCGGTTTCCGGGTTGTATTTTAGCGCGACAGCCTTGCGAGGGACATATCTCTCGCCCCCTGCCGCACCGGCGCCCTCGGCATTTGCGCTCCCGCGGGCTCGGGCATCGGCCCCTCCGCCGCGTCGATCGTTATCCTTCGGTTGGTCCATAACTCTCCCACCTTGCGATAGGTCTGCTCTTGCTAGGCCCGATAGTCGATGCCCTTGTACGGCTTCGCGGCATAAGCGCTTCCGGCGGCTGCGCCGGCTCCGGCATCTCCCGCGCCTTCATCGCCCGGCGTTCGGGCCGGATAGGGCACGGCCGTCAACGACATGAGCCGATATCCCGCGGACCGCAGCCCTTCCGCCGCCTCGTCTCTCGCGCCTTCGATCAGCTCGGCCACTTCCGGCCGATCGTTCAACAGCCGCAGCGATACGGATTTATCGACGACCTGCACGTCGACCACCGTGCGACCCATATGGCGCATCTCCAGATCGAACAGCAGCCGACAGTTGTCCGCATCAAGCTCCCCGCGCCGCCCTCTGCGCGCTTCGATGTGAACCTTGGCGGTCGTCTCCCCGTCCTGGCCCTTCATCGGGATAAAAAGGGTCATATGGCTCATCATCGCCGTATTCTGGCGTTCCGCCGAGAGGAGCAGCTGCTGCCCTGTGATTTGCTGCAGCAGATTTTGCGCGGCTTCGCGGAGCGCCTGCGGGGCATCCTCCATGGCGGTCAAGCCGAGCAGCGCGCTTTTGAGCGAATCCGCCTGCTGCGCCGCCGGCGCGATTCCGCCGTCCGCGGGCGAACCCGGCGTCTGCCCTGCCGCGCCTTGAAGCTCGGACCATACGCCGCTTTTCAGCGCCATATGCTCATGGTTGGCGCCGAGCGCATTCAAAAGCTTGCCGATCCACGGCTCGCCACCGCTCCGGCCTTCGGCCGGCGTCGACCCGGCGACGTCGCGAGCAGCCTGCTGCTCATTCGCAACAGAGGGAGCGCCCGGCCGCGACACTGCGCCCGGCTTGCCGGCGGTCGCTTCGCGCGAGTTCGCTGTGCCAGCCGAATCGGCGGTTAAAGCATCTCTCCCCGCCGACGCAGCGATAGGAGCGCCTTCCGCGCCGCCTCTGGCCGCTGTTCCAGCGCCGGGGAGCACCCCTCCAGCCGCTCCGCTCCCAGCGTCAGCGCGGCCTGCATTCACGCGGCCAGCAAGTCCGTCCTCCCGCCGCTCGGATCCCATCGGCCGAGTGCGTCCTTCCGCCATGCCGCCCAACTCCGGCCGGGCAGCCCCAGGCCCGCCTCCGGCGCCTTCGCTATGGCCCGCAGCCCCTCTCGCCGCGCTGCCGTCGGTCGACCCGGCGATCAGCGCGGACACCTCGCGCAGCAGCTGCCCGACCCGCTGCGCGGCCGCAGCTACAGCCGGCTTGGCCGCGCCGTCTGCGGCCGACCGATCCGCCAGCTCCGCCAGCGAAGCGAGCTGCTCGTGCAGCGGCGGGCCGTACAGCGCCTGCCGGAGCGAACCGATCGTCGTCTCCGTCGGCTGCAGCCCCCGCCTGAAGGCGACGCCGGCCGCGTTCATCCAAGCCTTGGCGTCCGCGCCTTGCGGCATCGCTTCCGCGGCTTGCTTGAACCAATCGGCCGTCTCCTTCGTGACGGGGTAGCCGTCGCGCGCTAAGCCGCGCAGAAGCTCCCTGCTCCACGGCTGATCGGGCATGCCGAAGGCCTTCGCGCCTTCCTTTATCGGCCCCTCGTCGCCCTGGGCGCCGGCGGCCGCGTCGCCAAGCGGCTTCAACGAGATCATGCCCGAAGAGGACTCCTGACGCACCTGCAGCAGCGTACCTTGGCCGACAGCCATCTCCGCCTCGAGCTTCGCCCTGACCGGCACGCCGTTAATGTTAATGAGGCCTTCCTGCGCATCCAGCATTTCGATGAGGACGCCTCTTACGATCTGGCCGATCCGCAGCTCCAGCGCTTTGGCGTCCGCCGGCTGGCTATCCTTCATCAGCGCCCGCATCAGCGAGCCGATATTCATGTCCATGACGAACCTCCCTGCCGCGGACCCCGCACCGAATTTATCCGACGCTCAGTTGCCAATACCGCGATCGTCCTTTTCCGCCCGGACTCGCCTATATAGCGCAAGCGGCGACGGCTTATGTATCGTTTATCGGACACTGGCCAAAGATTCGTTAAAATAACGCCTGCTGCTCGAAAGCATACTTGGATAAAAACGTCTTGCGATGCAGCGGCGTCGGCCCAAGCGACAACAGCGCTTCGCGATGAACCTTGGTCGCATAGCCCTTATGGTCTTTGATGCCGTATCCTGAATAGTTAACGTCCCATATATCTGCGCATAGCCTGTCCCGCGTCACTTTGGCGACGATCGACGCGGCTCCGATCGACTGACTGAGCATGTCGCCCTTAATGATCTTCGTCTGCGGCAGCGGCAGTTCGATCGTCTCCGCATCGATGAGCAGATGATCCGGGGGCGAGCCCAGCCCTTCGACCGCCAGCTTCATGGCGAGCCGGGAAGCCTGCCGGATATTGATACGGTCGATCGTCTCCGCGTCGACACGGCCTACGGACCAGGCGATCGCGTTCTCGACGATGATCTCGTACAGCTCGTCTCTCTTTTTTTCGCTCAGCAGCTTGGAGTCGTTGATGCCCTCCAGTACAAGCCCGGTCGGTAAAATGACGGCCGCCGCGACCACGTCACCGAATAAGCAGCCTCTGCCGACCTCGTCCACGCCCGCCACCGCGCAGCGTCCTTCGGCCCAAAGCTCGCGCTCATAAGCCAATCTATCGATTACGCTTCCCGTTTCCATCGCGTTCAACCGCCTTCGATCCGCTTTCTTCTTTGTTGCCATCCTTCTATTGTCCGACAAGTCGACCGATCCGGCAACTGTTTTTCGCATCGTCGGCGGCTCTTGGCCCTTCCGCTTTTGCTCGGTGCTTCTGCTCAACGATACCGCACAACGCTTCGCATAACGCTTATACTTCCGCGATACGGTCGGCATGCAAAAAAAGAAGGCCTCGGTTATGAACCCAAGCGCCTTCTTTATGATCATTCAGGCGTCTCAAGCGAGATGCGCCCCAGCTTGCCGGAGCGAAGATCCCTGAGCAGGACGCCCGCCGCTTTGTCGTAATCCACATGGCCGCCTCCGCTCAGACAACCGCGCCGCTTGCCAATATCCCCAAGCACCTCGACCGCGGCCGCCATGTCCGGCACTTCGGGGGGCAGCGAATCCAGCCCGTACCGTTCGATCAACGTGTCCCGGTAGCCAGCCGCGAGATAACGAATAAGCGTGCAGCCCACTTCGTCGACGTGGAGCACTTCCTCTTTGATGGCCCCAGTCGCCGCAAGTCTGAAACCGACGTCCGGGTCTTCGAACCTGGGCCAGAGGATGCCGGGGGTATCGAGCAGTTCGAGGCCGCCGCCCGTACGAATCCATTGCTGCCCCTTCGTGACGCCGGGCTTGTCGCCGGTCACCGCCGCGCTGCGCCCTGCCAGCTTGTTGATGAGCGTGGACTTCCCGACGTTCGGGATGCCGACGATCAATGCGCGCGCCGGCCTCGGCTTCAAGCCCTTGGCGATCTGCCGGTCGATCTTTTCCTTGAGCAGCGCCTGCACGCGAACCGCGATTTCCTTCACGCCCGTACCCGTGCTCGCGTCGATCAACAGAACGCTATGCCCAAGCGACCGATAGTGCTCCTGCCAGGCCGCATTCGCGGCCGGATCCGCGAGATCGGCCTTGTTCAACAGGATCAGCCGAGGCTTGCTCCCGACGATCTCGTCGATCATCGGATTGCGGCTTGCTTCCGGTATGCGGGCGTCCAGCAGCTCGAACACGACGTCGATCAGCTTCAGCTTTTCTTCGATCTGTCTCTTGGCCCGGGTCATATGACCGGGGAACCATTGGATGGTCAAATGAAACGGCCTCCTTGAATATGAGCCTTTAGCGGCGACGGCCGAAGCGTTGCCGCCCCGGCCGTCAGAAGCAAGGCATCGGGCCCGACTTAATAACCGCGGCCGATGTATTTAATCTTGTCGAGCGGCCAGAAGACAAGCTCCGCCCGTCCGACGACCCGGTCGATCGGAACGTAGCCGATCATGCGGCTGTCCTTGCTGTTGGGCCGGTTGTCACCCATGACGTACAGCATGTCGTCCGGTACCTTCCCGTCCGGAAACGTTTCGTTCGGAAAGTCGCTGCTCCACTTCTCCTCGTTGTACAGCTGCCCGACCGCATGCATCGCTTCATACGTTTTTTCCAGATACGGCTCCTTGATCTTCGTCCCGTTGACATAGACGTCGTCGCCCTGCACCTTGACCGTATCCCCGGCCACGGCGATGACGCGCTTGATATAGTCCCGATGCTCGTCCGGCACGTGAAAGACGATGACCTCGCCGGCCTTCGGCTTGCGAATGTCGTATAAGGCCTTGTTCACGATGATGCGCTCGCCGTTCCAGAAGTTCGGCTGCATCGATTCGCCGTCGACGATAAAGGGGTTGAACAGCAGCCAGCGGATCAGAATGACGAGCACGCCGGCGATCGCCAGCGCTTTGACCCATTCGATCGCTTCTCTGCCCGCCTTGGAGTTGCCCGATTTAGACCGCGCTGGAGGCGGCGTGTCGCCCTGGCTGGAATCCGATCGGGAAGCGTCAAGTGCGGTATGCCCGGAAGGCGAGCCTGGCACGGACGAAGCGCCTTGATCCATATCCGTATGCCCCGATTCGTTCCGATTGTTCGATTGATCCATTAGCTCGCCTCTTTTCTGCCTTCAACTAAGTATACCCTTTGCAGGGGAAAAATGCTTATCTGCAAAAAACGCAAAAGAGGGCTTGAACGAGTGCCAAGCCCCCTTGCTTTTTCATTATCGAATTTCCTTGATGCGAGCTGCCTTGCCGCGCAGGTTGCGCAGGTAGTAGAGCTTCGCACGGCGAACCTTACCGCGGCGCGCCACTTCGATCTTCTCGATGCGGGGCGAGTGAACCGGGAAAGTACGCTCGACGCCGACGCCGTAGGAAATCTTGCGAACCGTGAAAGTCTCGCTAATTCCGCCGCCGCGACGCTTGATCACGACGCCTTCGAAAAGTTGAACCCGCTCGCGGGAACCCTCGACGACCTTAACGTGAACCTTCAGCGTATCGCCAGGACGGAATGCCGGGATGTCCTTGCGCAGTTGCTCCTGGGTGATCGTTTGAATCAGACTCATAGGGGTGTCCCCTCCTTCCGCCATAGACGTTCGTGCCGCTCCCCGAAAACTTCTAGCATTCGGATCATAGCGCGCAGAGGACCGCCCGATTAATCATGCCGAAAACTAGCGGCCTCAGGCCGGCAGAGACTTCGACATACACAACATTTGAAATTCTACCACAAACGCCCGCTCCGTTCAAGTGCGAATCTGTCAAACGGCATAAAGAAGCCGGCCGAGCCGGCCCATGGACCGCTTTTAGATCGGAAACGTTTCTTCGTCGATAAGCGCGAACAGCTATGCCTCGGCGTTGTCGCCTAATCTTCTTCAGTGGCAGCTTCGTCAAGCCACTGCTTCTCCTTCGCCGACAGCTCCACCCGTCCAAGCAGCTCCGGACGGCGCTCCTTGGTTCGCAGCAGCGACTGCAGCCGGCGCCACTTGTCGATCTCCGCGTGATGGCCGGACAACAGCACGTCCGGTACGCGTAGCCCTCGGAAGTCCACGGGGCGGGTGTAGTGGGGGTACTCGAGCAAGCCGTCGCTGAACGAGTCGGTGACGGCGGAACTCTCGTTGCCCAACACGCCGGGCAAAAGACGCACCACGGCATCGATGACCGTCATGGCAGGCAGCTCCCCGCCCGTCAGCACATAATCGCCGACCGACAGCTCGTCCGTCACCAAATGGCTTCGAATCCGCTCGTCGTAGCCTTCGTAATGGCCGCAAATAAAAATCAGATGCTCTTCCTTCGACAGCTCCTGCGCCTTCGCCTGCGTAAACGTCTCGCCCTGCGGACACATAAGAATGACCCGTGGCGGACGCAGGGCGGCGGCGGAGGGCTTCGAAGGCGCATCCCCCTCAGGCTTTTCGTCCGAAAACGATACTGGCCGAACCGGTGCAGCCACAGGACTGACAGCCTCAGTCGTTGGGGCATCCGAGTGCGACAGCGCACCGTCCTCGATGCCGGCATCGGTCGCCTCGGTAACAGGAATCGACGGCGCACCGTTTTCTACGCCTTCCCCTGCCTCAGGAGACAGCCATGTCCGTCCCGTGACCGACTCGACCGCCGCAAAGATCGGGTCGGGCTTCAGCACCATGCCGCCTCCGCCTCCGTACGGCGTATCGTCGACGGTGTTGTGCTTATTGTTCGCGTAGTCGCGGAAGTTCACCGTATTCAGCGAGACGAGTCCGCGATCCCTGGCCTTGCCCAAAATGCTGCTGCCGAACACGCCCTCGAACATCTCGGGGAAAAGCGTCAATACGTCCACGCGCATGGTTACAGCAGTCCTTCCATCAGATGAACCTTGACCGTGCGCGCCGCGACGTCGACTTCCTTAACGACCTCGTCGATGAACGGCAGTAGCAGATCCGCGCCCTTGGGCCGCTTCACGACCCACACGTCGTTCGCGCCCGGGGACAGAATTTCCTTGATCACGCCAAGCGTCTCGCCCTCTTCGGTAACGACGGTGCAGCCGACGATATCGCTCAAGTAGTATTCGTCCGCCTCAAGCGGCACGCGGTCTTCCGCCTCGACCTTGAGCTCCCAGCCCTTGTACTTCTCGATTTGGTTAATATCGTCCCAGCCTTTGAGACGGACGACGAACATGTTTTTTTGCTCGCGGGCGCTGACGACTTCGACGGTAAGCGGCTGCCCGGCGGCCTCGGGGTTCACGAGCAGCAGCTTGTTGCCCGCGCGGAAGCGAACGTCGGGGAAGTCGGTCTGAGGCCATACTTTAATCTCGCCGCGCACGCCATGCGTGTTGACGATTTTGCCGACATTGAGCAGTTGTTGTTCTGACAAGGGAACGCCCCCTTTTACGTTAGAATATCCCGATTCGTGTCATGCGATCAATGCGAGCACGAGCGTAAAAGGACGAAAAAGCCCGGAACGCAATTGCCGCGCCCCGGACTTAAAGCTCTGCTATTCGGATACGATGTCCACGATGACGCGTTTATGGCTTTTGACCGAGGCGGACGAGACGACCGTACGCAGCGCCTTCGCGATCCGCCCCTGCTTGCCGATGACCTTGCCGACATCGCCGGGATGAACGGTAAGCTCGTACACCAGGCCGCGCGCGTCTTCCTTGACCTGAATTTGTACGTCTTCCGGATGATCCACCAATGCCCGTGCAATAACCCGTATGAGTTGTTCCATGGCTGTTAGCCTCCGGGGAATCCGACGTATTACTTCGAGAGCTTGGATTCGTGGAACTTCTTCAGAACGCCTGCCTTGCTCAGGAGATTACGGACCGTATCGGACGCTTGCGCGCCGGATTGCAGCCACTTCAGAGCCTTCTCCTCGTCGATCTTCACTTCGGCCGGTTGAGCGACCGGGTTGTAGATGCCGATCTCCTCGATGAAGCGGCCGTCGCGCGGGGAGCGGGAATCAGCTACGACCACGCGGTAGAAAGGGGCTTTGTGAGCGCCCATACGCTTAAGACGAATGCGAGTTGCCATTTTAAACTTTCACCTCCTTAACGAGATCTCGTTTGCTTCTATTAAAAAGGAAACTTCATGCCCTTGCCGCCTTTGCCGCCGAGCAGGTTCTTGAGGCCCTTCATCCCGCCCTTGGGTCCCTTCGGGCCCATCATGCCGGAAAATTGCTTCATCATTTTCTTCATATCCTCGAACTGCTTGAGCAGCCGGTTCACGTCGGCCACCGTTGTGCCGCTGCCCGCCGCGATCCGCTTGCGCCTGCTGTAGTTGATCATGTCTGGCTTCTGCTTCTCCGCCTTCGTCATCGACTTGGCGATCGCCTCGGTGCGCGCGATCTGCTTCTCGTCGATCTTGAAGTTCGGATTGGCCTTCAGCTTGTTCATGCCGGGCATCATGTCTAGTAGCTGATCGAGCGGGCCCATCTTGCGAACCTGCTCCATCTGTTCGAGGAAGTCGTCGAAGGTGAACTCGGCCGTGCGCATCTTGCGCTCGAGCTCCTTCGCCTTCTCCTCGTCGATGTTCGTCTGCGCCTTCTCGATCAGCGACAGCATGTCGCCCATTCCGAGAATCCGCGATGCCATCCGGTCGGGGTGGAACGCTTCGAGCTGGTCGATCTTCTCGCCCGTGGAGGCGAACTTGATCGGACAGCCCGTGACCGCCTTGACCGACAGCGCGGCGCCGCCGCGGGTATCGCCGTCAAGCTTGGTCAGCACGACGCCGGTCAGCGCCAGCTGCTCGTGGAAAGCCTTCGCCACGTTCACGGCCTCTTGGCCTGTCATGGCGTCGACGACCAGCAGCACCTCGTCCGGATTCACCGCCGCGTGGATCTGCTTGATTTCTTCCATGAGCGCTTCGTCGATCTGCAGACGGCCGGCGGTATCGATCAGCACGTAGTCGCGGCCCTCTTCCTTGGCGCGCGCCACGCCCTGCCGGGCGATCTCGACCGGGCTCACCTGGTCGCCCAAGGAGAACACCGGCACGTCGATCTGCCCCCCGAGCACCTGCAGCTGCTTGATCGCGGCCGGGCGATAGATGTCGCCCGCCACGAGCAGCGGCTTGTGATTCTGCGACTGCAGCAGCTTGGCGAGCTTGCCGACGAGCGTCGTCTTGCCCGCGCCCTGAAGACCCGCCATCAGGATGACCGTCGGCGGCCGGTTCGACTTCGCCAGCTTGGACTGGGTGCCGCCCATCAGCTCGATCAATTCCTTGTGGACGATATCGACCACGACCATGCCGGGCGTGAAGCTCTTCGTCACTTCCTGGCCGACGGCCTTTTCCTTCACCTTGGCGATGAAGTCCTTGACGACCTTGAAGTTGACGTCGGCTTCGAGCAGCGCCAGCCGCACTTCGCGCATCGCTTCGTTGACATCGTCCTCGGACAGCTTGCCCTTGCCGCGCAGCTTGCCGAACACGTTCTGAAGCCTTGTCGTCAAACCTTCGAATGCCATAAGCCGGTCCCTCCCTTCTTCAAAAATATCGCATCTATTCGTTCAATCATATCATCTGCAGCGTTCGCGTTCAAAGTTCGCCGTCCTCGGAGCCCCGAAGACCCGCGGCCGTCTTGGCCAGATCCGCGCGCAGCGGCTCCGGAAGCCCGCCGATCTGCCGGTCGAGCGCGTCCAGCCAGCCGTGCAGCCGAACGTGCCGCGCCATGAGCCCGAGCTTTTCCTCGTAGCCTTCCAGCGCCTGCTCCGCCCGCTTCAGATGCTCGTAGACCGCCTGGCGGCTAATCTCGAAGTCCGAAGCGATCTCGCCGAGCGAGTAATCGTCGTGGTAATAAAATTTCAGAAACGTCTGTTGCTTGTCAGTCAGCAGAGGCCCGTAAAAATCGAACAGCATGTTCATCCGGGTCGTCTTCGCGAGTGCGCTGTCTCCCTGCATCACGATCACTCCTAAGCTGTCAAGGCATACGGCTTGACACGCCGTGTCCGAAAACTATCATAAGCTTTCGCCCGGACGTTGTCAAGGCAAATACCTTAACACAGCAAAAAGAATCCATGCCTCCCATGAAGGGGCATGGATTCTGCGGTTTAGGACGCTTGCCGTCGCTTAACGTCTCATGAAAAATCCGAGCAGCTTCTCGGTCTCCGGATCGAATACGATCGTGAGCGGCCCGATCAGCGCATCCTGATCCGTGCTGTAGTAGACGGCGATGAGCTTGCCGCCGGCGGCCTTTATCTCTTCGACGCGCTTCTTCTCGGCGTCGCCCGCAGGCAGAAGACCAGCGCTGTCAGGGTCGATGACGGCCACCTGGGCCTCTTCCTTCTTGGTCAGCAGATGCGGTTTCTGCTCGGCTGGAACCAGTTTCCAGGCGATATCGCGGTAGGCGGCGATCTGCTCGGCTGTCGGCTGTTCCTCCAAGATCACGACCGTATCGATCGGCGCCACTTGGCCTTCCGTGATCGTCGGACCGTAGTAGGCCCGAACTGGCGTACCCGGCTTGATCTGCGTCCAATCGGCAGGACGGCCTTCTTTATCGACAAGCCGCGTTTCCTTGCCGGACTGAAGCGTGAGGACCGGCGTGTCGACCCCGTTTTTCAGTTCGGAAAATTGAAGCTGCCAGCCTCCGTCGGCCTTTTTCACCGAATAGACGGCCTGCTCCTTAACCAATCGCTCGGCGGTGACGGTCACCGACGCCGCATGGGATTGGCCGGGGTAGCTCATCGCAATCGCCGGACCGTACTCGGCGACGATATGCATGCCCGCCTTCAGATCGCCCGCCTTGATCGTTTTGCCGTCGGCGCCCTTGATCGCCGTTTTCGCGTCGGCCGTCAATATGATCCACGAATTCGGACCGGTGCCCAGCACCTCGAGCCGGACCCCGTCCGCGATCGGCGTAGCGCTCGCTACGACGCCGGAAGTCGTAATATAGTCGGCTTGCTCAGCCGGTGGCGTTTCTTTGCTCGTCAGATCAAGCTGCTTTTGACTCCATGAAATGCCGTAGCCAAGCGCATCGGCTGCATCGCGCACCGGAATATAAGCCTTGCCGTCGATATAAACGGGATGTAGCTGTGTCGGCTCGCCATTGACAGTGACGGAGATGTCGCCGCGCAGTTGGCCGGTCACCTTCTCGACGAGCCCCGCCGCGCTGGCGCCCGTCGCCGCTAGAAGGCCGGCCGCGGTCGCGATGATGATCCATTTCTGCTTGTTCATAAGAGATGCTCCCTTCGGTCGTGAGGTGCGTCAATCTTTTTCACCGTCACAGACGTACCCGGCCGTCCAAAAGTTACACCTGAAGCGCATCATCCTCCATTTTATAAAGAAATAGTCAATCGTTCCGCGACGCCTCGGATATAACGGGCCGCTTCTTCCCCCTCCTCGGGCGCATGCAGATGCTCGATGATGAGCGATGTGTCGGGATCAAGCTTGTTCAGCTCGCTCAGGAAAACGCGGTAGTCCAGCGCGCCACGCCCCGGGATGACTTCGTCCAGATGCACCGTCAGCTTGCTGGCGAGCTTGATGTCCTTGGCATGACAGTTGCGGATGTACGGTCCAAGCTTGGCAAAAAAGTCGCGGATCAGCTCACCGTTGTTATAGTAAATTCTCGGGCTCGAGATCATGTTGACCGGGTCGAAATGCACGGCGAACGCCTTGCGGTCGATCGCCTTGAGCAGGGCAAGGTACGTGTCAGCGGAGTCCGGGAACACCCACGGCATCGTCTCTAAGGCAAAATAGGTGCGAGTCGGGCGCACGGCGTCGATAATCTCTCGGACGGTGTCGACGATAAGCGCGAACGTATCGTCCGAAAAGTTGTCCGGATCGGGCCCGTCCCATTGCTCGCCGCGCGAACCTGCGATATTGACGCAGCATCTGGCGCCGACTGTATCGGACAGCGCGAGCTGCGCCTGACAATGCGCAAGCGCGGCTCGGCGTATCGATTCGTCCGCACTGATCGGATTGCTCCATGCGCCGACCTCCGAGATCGTAATATCGTTCGCTTCCGCCGCCCGCACATACGCGCGCACGACATCATCGCTTGCATCCTTTAAGTCGGGGCATACCGCTGTGCGGAATCCGCCCTTCAGCACCTCGCCTACCCATCGTTCCGGCGTACTCGTATCTCCGAAAAGCTGGCAGCCCAATCGCATGTCGCGTCCCCCTAAGCTTTATGTTTCGTTGACGACGATCGCCTTCAGCAGCGATTCGTCTCCGCCCATCACCTTGCCGAAGTCCGACGGCAGATCCTCCAGCCGGAATCGATGCGTCACGAATGCGTCTAAATCCAGTAGACCGTCGATAACCATCCGCTGCAGCTCGGCCCCGTCCTCCATCGACGAATAAAGCGAACCGACCAGCGTCAGATGCTTGTGAATCATCCGGCTGGAATCGAACGCAAACTTGGCCCCCTCGCCGATCGAGACGATCGTGCCCCCGATGGCGATCAGATCGAAGATCAAATCGTAAGAAGCGGACCGGCCCGAGCAATCGACGCCGCAAGCAAAGCCGGACTCGCCGGCAAAATCGCGAAGCGCCCCGGCGGCATCTTCACCCGGGGCGACGGCCACAGAGGCGCCGAGCCGAAGCGCGGCATCCCGGCGGGCGGCAATCGGGTCGACCGCCGCGACGACCGCGCCCTTGGCCTGGATTAGCGCGATCGCGGCGAGCCCGATCGGTCCGCAGCCTGTCACGAGCACGCGGTCTCCGGGTCGGATCGGCGCCCTCTTCAGCGCAGCATACGGCGTTCCCCAGTTGTCGAATAGCAGAGCGCCCTGCTCGAAGCTGATCGCCGGATCGAGCAGGAGGCAATTGCGGGCGGGCACCGCCATCTGTTCGGCGAAGCCGAAGCCCATATGGACGAGCGGCGCTCCGCCGCAGCGGACGAACCTGCCGGCGCGGCACTCGTCGCACTGGCCGCAGCCCTTAACGTTGTTGACCGCGACGCGATCGCCGGTCTTGAAGGCCGTCACACCGGCTCCGGCCTTGACGACGACACCCGCCGCTTCGTGTCCCGCGACGTATTCGCTTGGCTCCTCGACATGCCAGAACCACTTGTCCGAACCGCAGATGCCGCAGGCGCGTACTTCGACCAGCACCTCTCCCGGACCGGGTTCTGGCGTAGCGGACTCGACGACGCGCAAATCCTGCTGACCGAATGCTTTGACTGTCTTCAATTAACTAGCACCTCTTGTTGGTCGGATGAAAAGCGGCAAAATACGACTCTTCAATTGTTATGAACGCGTGTTTACAACATTATATCAGACCACTCCTTAGACATCAAAGATCGAGACGAACTCCAGATCCGATGCAAACCTGTTCCGCGACCCCTGTGGCGGCCTAGCGTTTCACCATCTGCAAACGCCGGGGAAAGCTTCGGTCGTCCCATCCTGCTGCTTTGGCCGGCCGCTAAGTAGATGCCCGCGATTTTCAATGGCATTGTGCGTCTCACCGCCTTGATATCGTCTTCGAACGGCGACCAGCTCGGCCGCGATGCTGATCGCGATCTCCTCCGGACCCTCCGCGCCGATCGCCAGGCCGGCCGGCGCATGGACGAAAGATGGCATCGGCAAGCCGTCGAACAGACGGGCGATCCGGCTGACCGAGCCGATGACGCCGACATAAGCGGGACGCACTTGGAGCAGCGCCTCGAGCAGTGCCCTGTCCTTCTGCATCTGATGTCCCATGACGAGCGTGAAATCTTTCGGACCGACTTCGAGGGCCGCCACCATATCGGCGGGCATGCCGCACACCCGTTCGACGCCGGGGAACCTAGCATCTGAGAGCAGCCTGGGCCGCCAATCGGACACCGTAACCCCGAATCCTAGCGCCAGAGCGATGCGAGCGACAGGCTCGGCGTCGTAGCCGGCTCCGAACAGCAGCAGTCGCGGTCGGGACGCAAGCTTTTGCGTAAACAGCAATTCGCCTGCCTTCTGTACATCCGCACCCGCGCCCGCATACTCATCCTCTTCACTTGCCGTGATGGGCGTCACCCGGTAAGAGAAGCGACTGCCGCGGCGGTAACGACTCAAGACGGCACCCTCGCCTAGACCGAGCTGTTCCGACACCTCGCAGATCGCAAGCGCAGCTTCCCCGGTTAACGGCTCCAGCAGGATATCGACAATGCCGCCGCAACCGACGGCTTCGCCCCACAGCGCATCCTCCTCGTGCTTCAGGTTATAGCGTATGATCTCGGTGCGCGCTTCGTCGAACACCCCCGGCGCCCGTTCCGACAGATCGTCTTCGAGGCAGCCCGGACTGATCGTCCCCACCCTAGTGCCGTCGATATACAGCAGCATCATCGCGCCGGGTTTGCGGTACGCATGGCCTTCCACGCGGATGACCGTCGCCAGAACGGCGGGCGCGGGCTCGCGCATCCATCTGTCTATAATCTCATAAGCTTCCAAGGCTGCAGCCTCCTCATTCTTGTTGAACGCCGACACATATGAAATTTTTGATCGAACGAATCACTTCCATCGCATGTGCCTCTGCTCTTCGGCGAGCACCTTTGTGATGGAAACTGTCCCGCTGCCGCAGCATTTGAACTTATGTGTCGCAGCTGACGAGCCAGCTATAAACAAGCGCTCTATATAAATAGAAGAAAGGTATGCCGTTCATGTCAGCCAACGCGGTTTGGCGGGAATTTTTCTTCGTCTGTCCCCAACGCCTTGATGCGAAGTTCGCCGATATTTGAAGGGTTGAGAAGGTCGATTTTGCGTTTTTAGGGAAACAGAAAAAGACTGCTTCGCCATGAAGCAGTCTTAGTCACTTGCCAAGCAGCCGTCCGGCTATGCGTAGAAAAAAGGAACGGCTCTACAGGCTCGAAGTCGCCTTAGACGGAGTTTTTGGTACGTTCGGCAAAAAGGTTCTCAGCAAGTCAATTCACGCGTGGCAGAGTCCACTTGTTCAGGCAGCTTATCCAAACAGATTGTCCAGACAGCTTATCCAGACAGATTGTCGAGACATCTTGTCCGTAATTTGTTCGAGTCTTTCCTTAACGCCCTGCCGATTAGCGGCCTAGATCCGCTGCTGCACACTCAGCCCCCGTTACCGAACCAGCCCGGTATCGCTTCTAGCGCCCGGCCGATCGGTTCGGCCGCATATTCGTTCACTGGCGCCTCGAAGTAGCCGCAGCCCGACGCCTGATGAACTTTACCTTCTCGCACGGCCGGCAATCCGAGCCATGCTTCCGACTGCGCGAACCGCTCCCATGTCTCTTTTGATGCGTGATCGAGCCGACTATGGGCGACGATTCGGTCTGCTCCATAGGCCGCCAGCTCGTCAGGCTCCACAGACCAAGTCCACACGGCACCCATTGACGGAAGTCCCCCGGGCAGGGCAAAGCCGAGGTCGTCGTACATCATGGTGCCCGCTCGACGGCCGAATGCCTTAACGCCATTGCGATCGACGGCGAGCGCGAGCACGGCATCGCGGCCTACGATCGGCGCGAGCCGATCGCGTAGGGCAGCGGCTGCGCGAGCATAACGCTTCAGCCATTTCTCCGCCTCTTCTTCCGCGTCCAGGAACGCTGCTACGCTCCTCAGATGGGTCCGCCAATCCGCCTCCCAATCCAGGAAAAGCGCTGGCGCGATCTCCCGCAGCCTGTCCTGCTCATCGGGCGGAACAAGAGAGCCGATGCCGATAATTTTGTCGGGCCGCGTTTCCTTCAATACGTTCCGATTGAAATCGTACTGATGGCTAAGGGGCGCTTTGACTTCGAAGGCGTACCGGTTCCGGTAATAATCCGTCCAAAATTGATCGGTCGGCGCCGCATAAGGGATCGTCTGAAGCGCAAGCAGCTGGCCGATATTGACCCAGCTGTAAGCCGCGATTTTACGCTTCTGATTCCGCTGATAGACTGCCGGCGCGATTCCGGTTTGCCTTTTGAACACGCTTCCGAAGTAGCTTTCGCTCGTATAGCCGACGTGGAATACGATCTCGCTGAGCGGCGGACCGTCGGGATCGCTCATGAGCCGCTTGGCATCCCGGAGCCGCAGCTCCGTTCGATACTCCATGACGCCTCTCCCGTAACGTTCCTTAAAGAGTCTCATAAAATGGAACCGACTCAGTCCCGCTACGGCTGCCAGCGCATCGATCGTAATGTCCTCCGTCCGTCGACGCTCAAGCTCCGCCCGAGCCGCCTCGAGGGCCCGCTCCGTTTGCTGCTCCCGGCTGCTCAGCGCATGGCTAAGCAGCTCTAGCAAGGCCGCCTCGCAGCGAAGTCGATCCGACGGCACGCCCGAGCGCCAGCCTGAGCGGATCACGCCGAACAGCTGACCGGCCGCCGAGGCGGTAGCCAGCTGGGCGCTTAAGGGGAACGGCATCCGGTCGATCGCGTCCGGGCCGTGTTCGCCACTGTGCTTTCCATTCGCGCCGGGCGGGTAAAAGGCGTTGAATTCGAGCAGCAGCAGCTCCATCGTCCCGCTCGAGTAGTTCGTCAGTTCGATCAGCCGTCCCGGCCGGCAGACGAACAGCGCCCCCGGGCGAAGCGGATAAGACGCTCCATCGATGACGAGACGTCCGCCATGCGCATTGGATAGCAGCAGCGCCGGCGACTTCGTCTCCATAAAGCGCCTTTCCGCAGGTCCGCTCGTCGGTTCCTCTCGGATCTCCAAGACGTTAAGCAGCCGATAACAGAGCAGACCCGCAGCCTCTGGCTGCAGGTCGGGTTGTTCGTTATACATTCAGATCACGCAGGACGTCATCGATGATCAGGCCGCCGGCGATGGAATTGATATTGAACCAATAACCAGAGTCCGCTTCGAACACATGGCCCTCCTTCACGGCCTTCAGCACCTTCCAGAGCGGGTTGTCGGACGGCGGCGCAGCGCGGCCCGGACCGGAGAGGACGAAGATATAGTCGACATCTTCAAGCTCTGCGAGCTTTTCGATCGAATAGGTCTCATAATTGCCGCTTAGCACGCCCGGCTGCTGGAACCCTAGCGCATCGTAGAGCGTCGCGCCGCCGTAAAAGCCGGGGCCGAACAGCTTGAAGCTCTTTTCGTCGACACCCTGCAGCAGCACGGCTGTCTTCGTCGACGGCAGATTGCCCAGCCGAGCCAGGGCGTTTTTGAGCTTGTCGTCATATTGCTCGAGCGCCCGCTCGGCAGCCTCTTCTTCGTTCAGCAGTTTGCCGAGCTTTTCCAGATTGCCGCGCCAGTCCGCGTCGTTGTCCGACAAGACGAACGTGGGGGCGATCTTCGCAAACTGTTCGTAGCCGTCCTTAGGCATATAAGCCGGCGACGGAAAGACGATCAGATCCGGACTATAGGAGAGCGTCTCCTCGGGCTTCAGGCCGTCGTCCATTTTCAGAACCGGGACATCGGCGAGCTTGTCCTTCAGATATTGCTGAGGAACGCCGCCTGCGCCCCACTGGGCAACCGGCTTGATGCCGAGTGCGGTCAACGGATCCTCCAGAAACGGAGCGACGATGCGCTGAGGATGGGCGGGCACTTTGACTTCATGACCGGCAGCGTCCGTCAAAACGCGGAATTCCGCGTCTCCCGATACCTCGGAGGCGACTGCAGAGGACGAAGCGCCAGCGTTTGCGGTGCTTGCAGCAGGTTCTGAGACGGCTGCGGAGGAAGACGGCGAGGACGATTCGGTGTTCGAGCTGCCGCAAGCTGCCAATAGATGGAGCAGCAGGATGAGCGTAGCGAATGGCGCAAAACGGATGAGCTTGTTCATGGCGTGAGGACCCCTATACAATTGATATTGATTATCATTCTTACACATTATAAAGCGTCCTCGCCCCGTTGGGAATCGCCAATTGTGCTGTCTTTTTGCGAGCAACCGCATAATAGCTGTAATTTTCGTAATATGAGCTTACTCTTGGGTCTCGATAGGAAAAAGGACGTGGCCGGGCTGGTCGTCATCGCGACCAGAAATTCCCGAACACGTCCCGAAAATACCGCATTTTTCTGCAAAAAGTCGCCAATCAGTGAGCAAGACCACAATAAGCTGCCAAAGACTCGCTCACAAATCCGGTTTCGCTCCTGCCGAGTAAAACATCCTCATGCAAACGGGATCCCCGTCTCGCAACATCATCGGCCAAAGCTGCCTACTCGGTCTCGTCCAACAATCGGCGCACCTCAGCGACCTTGGTGCGATCCACGGCGACGGGACCGCGCACGCCTGTCCCGAAGTGCAGCTCCCGAACACCCGTCGCCTGCACAAACGCCTGGAGCAGCCCCGCATGGAGACCGCTGCCTGCCATAACGGCCGGCCAACGATGCGCACCAGCCGCAGCTAGAAGTTCCGCGTCAGACGTTGTTGGCTGTGCCTTGTCTTTAGACGTTGTTGGCAGTGCCTTGCCGTCAGACATTGATCGCTGCGCCTTGCCGTCAGCCGTCGAAAATGAGGCTCCCGCCGACCCGTGGGTACCGGCTAGCGGGATGCCGTATCCGGGCGCTTCGCCGCCCCGCCCGCTCGGCCTGTGCCCACTGTTCTCGCTCATGCGTACGAGTGCCGCAATTGTGTCTGCGCCGTCCGGCGCCACTGTAGCGCCGCCCGAGGTGAGCACGCGCCGAACGGCAGAGAACCGTGAGATGGCCTCATAAGCAGTCAGAAGATCGGACGAATCATCCAATGCGCGATGAAAGGTAACATCCATGCCTTGCGCATAGGACAGCAAAAACGCGAGCCCCCGCTCGTCGACCGCTCCGGCATCGGTCAGGCAGCCGACGACGATACCCGGACGGCCGAGGCTGCGCACGGCGGCGATCTGACCCGCCATGTACGAGAGCTCCTGCTCCGTATAGACGAACGAACGGGCGTGCGGACGAATCATCACCTGAATGTCGAGCGATACCGCGTCCATAATATCCTCGACGAGCGAGAGCGGCGGCGTCAGACCGCCGACCGCCGGATCGGCGATCACCTCGATGCGATCCGCGCCGCCCGCGGCGGCGGCGATCGCGTCTTCTACGCTCGTCGCAATAACCTCCAGCGTCCTCAATCCCATTCGTCCCCTCTCGCGTTCGCTCCAATCAGTCGGGGGCTACAGCTTAAAAACAGCCCGGCTTTCCCCGACGACCAGCCCGTTATCGTTCACGATATCCGTCGCCGCGAGTTCATGCAAGCGGTCGATGGTGTCTTTGCCCTCGTAACCCAGCTGAGAAAGGATCGTAGCTACGATTAGCGGCCACTCCTCCTCCGAGCCGTCGAGAATCTTCAGCGCGACGCCAAGCCTTTCCTTGCGAAGTCCGAAGGCATACACGCCCTTCGCCCCGCCTTTGGCGACGATGCCGGCATCCCGGTTCAGCGCCGGGCAGATGAGGCCTTCTCCGGAGAGCATGTCCGGGTGGCGATTCATAATGTCCGCCATTCGCGCAGCCGCTTCGCGAAGCGACTCGTCCTCGATCAGATCGGGACACGCCAGCCGCAAGAAAGCATAAGCGAGCCGGTCCAGCGGCAGCGCGTAGACCGGCAGTCCGCAGCCGTCGGTGCCCCTGACGATCTCGTCTTCGCTAACCCCCGCCATCGCGGCGATCGCCTGCCGGATATCAACCTGCGCGGGATGGTCATGCTGCCAGTAGCCTTCTGTCGGGTAGCCTGCGGCGAGACAGTACGCCAGCACGCCGATATGCTTGCCCGAACAGTTGTGATAGATTCTTCGTTTACCGCCGCCCGCCGCCACGATATCGTGACAGGCGGATGCGCTGAGCGGATAAGTCGGATGACAGACGAGCATATCTTCGGTCAAGCCCGTCTTGGCCAGCATCGATTCCAGCGCGGCCACATGCTTCGGCTCCGCTCTGTGCGAGGCGGCCAGCATCGCCAGCTCAGCCTCGGTGAACGGCCAGTGGGCGTCGGTCCGTCTTAGGAAAAAAGGCAGTGCCTGCAGCGGCTTCGCCGACGAGCGCATGAACGCGGAAAACGTCGGATCTCCGACCGACCGGACGACGTTCCCCGATGCGTCCACGACGCAGATATGCCCCGCATGAACGTTTTCCAGCCGACCGCCCCGATACTCCTCTACAAGTCTCGCCTCCGTCAAGATAAGCTCCCCTTTTCAACATGAATAAAGATTGTTATTCCTTGACCGCCCCTGCGCTCAGTCCCGACTCCACCCGTTCCTGAAACAGCAGGTAGACGACGATCGTCGGCACGATGGTGATCATGATACCCGCGAACATCGGCCCCATACGCGCCGTCCCGTGTTCGCCGATGAACGACATAAGGGCTACGGAGATATTATACATGCTGTCCTTGGAGACGAGCAGTACGTTCCAGATCAGATCGTTGTAAATGTCGAAAAAAGCGAGTATGCCGGCCGTCGATACGGCGGGCATCGACAGCGGCAGCAAGATCCGGAACAACAGCACGGCCGGCGGACAGCCGTCCACCGCGGCGGATTCGTCGAGCTCCCTGCTGATCCCCTTCATGTAGCCTGTAATCAGGAAGATCGTGAACGGCAGTTCGAATACGCCGTACAGCAAAATGAGCGTCCAATGCTTGTTGAAGCCGTCGACCGTGCCGATCATGCGGGAAATCGGAATGATGAGCGAGAATACGGGAATCATCAGTCCGGTCGTAAAATAGAGGTAAGCCGCATTGCGAAGCCGATATTGGAACCGCGACAGCGCGAACGCCGCCATGACGCCGAGCAGGAGGGCGAGCGCCGTGCCGCTGGCCGCGTACATCGCCGAATTGAATACGGCTCTGCCGATGCCCCCGTCTCTCATCGCTTCAGAATAATTGGTCCACAGCCACTGCACCGGCATCGCGAACGGCTTGTCGTTGTAGATCTCCGTATTGTCCTTCAACGACGCCTGGAAGGTGAACAGCAGCGGATAAAGAAACATCGCCGAGCACAAAATGGCGAAAACGTATGAGACCGGCGCGAATATTCGTCGTGATAACGTCATGGTCTGCCCCCCTTGCGTCCCTTGGCGCGCTTGCGCGTTGCGCCATCCCCGTCCATCAGACGGTTCAGTATCAGGGTGGACAAAAAGCCGGCGACGATGATGAAGGTGCCGATGCTGTTGCCCATGCCGAAGTTGTTGTACTTGAACGACTGATTGTAGAGTAGCGTCGTGGGCACGTCGGTCGCACCGTTGGGACCGCCGCCCGTCATGACGTAGATCTGGCCGAATACCCGCAGCGACTGCGTGACGGCCAGCACCGAGAACACCTTGAACGTCTCCTTCATGAGCGGCACGGTGATGAACAGCACACGCTTCCAGCCGATCGCGCCCTCGAGCGCGCCCGCCTCGTACAGATCGTCAGGTATGGCTACGATGCCGCTGGCGAAAATGATCATGTTGAGGCCGAAGTAGATCCAGGCGTTGACGACGACGATGACGTAGATGGCGATCGACGGCTCGCCCAGCCATTCGTGGCGCAAGCCGCTAAGTCCGACCAATTCGAGCAGCGTGTTGACGAGCCCGCCGTCGCCTTTGAGCAGGAATTGCCACATCAGGCCAACGGACGTGAGCGGCAATATAGAGGGAATGAAGTAAGCGACTTTAAAGAAGCGCTTGCCCTTCATTTTGCTCGTCACAATAAGCGCGAGCGCGAAGCCGATTGGCAGAATGAGCACGAAGGAAGCCAGTATAAAAACGCCGACGTTGCGAAGGGCGCGGTAGAACTCTTCGCTTTTGAACATTTGTACATAGTTGTCGAGCCCGACATACGTCATCGGCACGCTGCGGATGCCGTTCCAGCTGAACAGCGATTGATAGGCGGTCTGCGCGACCGGCACGATGAACGCGAGCGTATATAGCAAAAAAACGGGGATCAGGAAAAGAGAAATGGTCACATAAACCTTGCGTCCGTACATCGATATCGCCTCCATTCTGCGAGCCTTGCGCCTGACAGCCGATGGCGAGGCGGCCTTTCTCCGGCAAGTTTGTCTGCATGCCGGTCGGAAAGGCCGCCCGCGTTTCGTCAGGAACGCTTATTTGCGGTTGGAGTCGACAAAGCTCTGGATCGCGTCGGCGGTCTTCTTGGGCGTATTGCCCGCGAACAGGCCCTGGATCTCGTTGCGGACTTTGTCCTGCAGCTGGGCGATCGGATCGTAAGCGTACAGCTCGAGCTTGAAGCCGGTCGACGTAGCAAGCGCCTGGCTATAAGCCTGCGTGACCGGATCGACTTTGGACTCGTCGATGGCCATCTTGACCGGATAGACGCCGCCTTTGGTCTGTTCCAGGTAGTACTTGAACGCATCGACGGAGGTCAGGTACTTGAGCAGCTTGACGGCTGCGTCGAGCTTGGCGCCCTTGAGCTCCTTGGAGAGCGAGTAGCCGCCCGCGCCGCCGAACCAGACGCCTGCATTGTCCGGCGCGTCCGCGAAGCTCGGGAACGGGATGACGCCGATTTGATCGGCGATCGGAGAGGCCGCCAGCTGGCTGATGCCCCAGGAGCCTTCATAGAGCATCGCGCTCTTGCCGTTCAGGAAGTTGGAGGTGATCGTATTGTTGTCCGTCGTGACGATGTTGTCGCCGAGAATGCCTGCGGACTGCCAATCCTTCATCAGCTGGAACAGCGAGACCATGTCCGCGTCGTTCCACTTGGCCGCGCCGGATACGAGGGCGTCGGTCTTGGCCTGGCCGAACTTCTTGAGCGACAGGTTGGTCAACAGATGGCCGCCGCGGAAGTTCTCCTTGTCGGCGATCGCCATCGGCGTGACGCCGATCTCTTTGAACTTGGCCGATACCGCCGTGAGATCGTCGATCGTGGCCGGCGGCGCCATCCCGATTTTTTTGAACAGCTCTTTGTTGTAATAGATCGCGATGCTGTAAAATTCGGACGGAACGCCGTAGGTGCCCGCGAAGTCCTTGTACTGCCAGGTGTCGAGCAGCGGCAGGAATGCGCCGGCCCAAGCTGCGTCGCCGTCCAGGTAGGGCTGCAGGTCGAGCGCGCTGTTTTTGGCGTATTCCTTGAACGCCTCCCCGCCGTAGTTCGTCCAGAGGTCAGGGAGCTGACCGGTCGCCATGCTCGTCTTGAGCTTCTGGTTGAAGGCGTTCTCGTCGTTCATCGACTCGTCTTTGATCGTGATGTCCGGATTCTCGGCCTGGAAGCGCTTAATCAGTTCCGCGAATGCGACGGCCTTCGGGCTGGAGCCCGAATCGCGGGTGAGAATCGTCAGCGTGACCTTCTCGCCTTTTGCAGGCGCGCTTGCGCCCGCGGAAGCGCTTGCGGAAGCGTTTGCGGAAGATCCCGCGCCAGCGTTGTTGCCGTTGTCGTTGTCTTTGCCGCCGCAAGCCGTCAATGCGCCGGTCAGGAGAATCGCGGATGCCGTCCATGCGAGCACTCGTTTTTGATTGTTCACGTTCGCCATGCCTCCCAGTTGTCTCTGATCTGTCGGTTAAGCCCTCGGCCTCCGATAGAGCCATTATAAAGAGCCGCGGACGGACGGAGAATGGCGCTTTTTTACGGTATCGGCGTAATTTTTACTTCGGCGCTCCGCGAAGCGATCGGTGGCTGTTGTTCCGTCTATATGGCGAACAGCCGTCGGGCGCTTACGGATGGCGCACGCCACCGTAACGGGACGGCGGGATGCCGTATTGCTTCTTGAAGCATTTGCTGAAATATTGCGGATCCGAGAATCCCGCCTCCTCGGAGACGTACGTCAGGTTGCGAACCCCCTCCGCAAGCAGCTGCTCCGCGCGCCGCATCCGCCGCAACGTGACGTATTCGACGACCGAATAGCCCGTGGCGGGCTTGAATAGACGGCTGAGATAGCTCGGATTCACGGATATGTGCGCTGCGATCTCGTTCAGATCGAGCTCGGGATCGGCATATGCGCTATCGATATAGGCGACCGCCTTCTCGACCAGCAGCGCCGGCGACGGCTTGCGCCCTGTGGCCGCGGCGTCGAGGACGAGCGCGGTCCGCCCGAGCAGCCAGCGCCGGATCGCGGGCGGCGTCGCGAGCTCGCGCACGAGCGCCTGCGGCTGCAACGCGTCAGGCAAATAATCGCCGGGCGCGAGACCGCATTCCGAGACGTGGATGCGAAGCGCGGCGGCGATCTCTGCGACCAGCAGCTGCAGCCGGGCGATCGGCGCATCCGGTGCGGCGCATGCCTCGAGCCATCCGTCGATCGCGGCGGTCGCCGCGGCCATGCTCCCGAGGCGCAGCTGAACGAGCAGGCTCTCCCGCACCGCGGGAATATGCGCGCCGCCGCTCCGGGCCGCCGTGTCCGCGCGGACGAAGACGCGTCCACCGCCCGCGAGGCTGCGGCAATCGAGCGCGGACTCGCCCTCTGCGGCCGATTCGGACAGCTGCGCCCAGTCCGCGCGGATACCGCTGATGCCTGCGGAAGCGGTCCGCCCCGTTCGTTCGCGGCATGCTGCAAGGCCTGCAGTCAGCGCTTCCGTCAACCCGCGTTCCTCGCCTTCCGCTACGTTGGCGATGATATGCAGGCGACGCGCGTCGGCATTCCACGTCCATTCGAGATTTCCCCGTTCAGCCAGACCTGCTCCCAGCATGGCATCGAGCCATGCTTTGTCCGTAGCTGCCTCCGCATCCTCTTCCGGCGGGTCGGGCGACACGAGCATGACGATATAGCTGCCATCGGCGAGCGCAGGCAGATATTGGCCGAACAGCGCAGGATCGTGAGGCGCGGCGCCCTGAAGACGTCGCGCAAGCCACCGCTCCCGCCTGATCTGGCGGCCCTCCTCGAGCTGGCGGCGCTCTTGCGCCCTGCGTTCGCGTTCTTCGGCTTCCTCCCGCAGCTCTTCCGCCATTCTGCGCAGCAGTTCCTCGAACTCCTGCTTGTTGATCGGCTTCAGCAGGTAGTCTCTGGCGCCGGCCCGCAGCGCCGTCTTGGCGTACTCGAACGTGCCGTATCCGGTCAGGATGACGACCTTAAGCGCCGGATGCCGAACGGCGGCGCGCCGCGCGAACTCCAGTCCGTCCAGCAGCGGCATATTGATATCGACGATCGCGAGGTCGATCGGGACCGTCTCCAACAGCTCCAGCGCATCCTCGCCGTTGTCGGCTTCAGCCACCACTTCGAAGCCGCCGGCTGCCCAGTCCACGCCCCGCTTCAATCGCTCCCGCACCAAATATTCGTCATCGACGAGCAGCACCGCGTTCATGATGGGTCTCCTTTCGGCCGTTCAAGCGGCAGCGTGATGATGACGCGCGTCCCCGTTCCCGGCTCGCTCTCGAGCGCCAGACCGTACCCCGCGCCAAAATACAGCTTGATTCGTTCGTTCGCGCTTTTAACCCCGAAGCTTGCGGCCTGCCCAGGCCCGGCCGGGGCTAACAGCGCCTTGATTTTTTCCGGGGGCATGCCCATGCCGTCGTCGGTTACTTCGATGATCATATCCGTGTCGCGGATATGCCCCTGAATGCGGATCATACCTTTGCCGCGCTTGTTTTTGAGTCCATGATAAATCGAGTTCTCCACGAGCGGCTGCAGCAGCAGCTTGAGCGTCGGACAAGGCAGCATGGCTGGGTCCACGTCGATCTCATAGTCCAGCTTGTCCGCGTAGCGGACCTTCAAAATATCGAGATACCGCCGCGTCAGCGCCAGTTCCTCGTCCACGGATATGATCGGATTGCCCTTGCTGAGCACGCCCCGATAGAAACCCGCCAGCTGTCCGACGAGATCCACGATGTCGTCGTTGCGCCCGAGCTCCGCCAATCCGCAGATGCTTTCCAGCGTGTTGTACAGGAAGTGAGGATTGATCTGCGCCTGAATGGCGGCAAGCTCGAACTCCTTCCGCCGCTTCTCCTCCTCGACCGACTGCTCCATCAGCGACTTGGTACGGCTCACCATCCGGTTGAATTCGACGGCAAGCTCCCCGATCTCGTCGCGGGAATGCAGCTCGAGCGAGACATCCAGATCTCCGCGCTGCACGCGCTTGACCGTCTGCTTGATCACCTTGAGCGGGCGCATCGCGTACCGGGACAGCAGCGGCGTGACGGCCAGCGCGAGCAGCACGAACAGCATGCCGAGCGCGGTGAACCGACTCGTCAGCAAGCTCTTATCCTTTGTAATCTCGCCGATAGGCACGATGCCCGCGATCTGCCAGTTCAGTCTCGGGTACGGACGGGAGACGACCAGATAACGCTTGCCGTTCTTGACGAACGTGCGTCCCGGCTCTTCGCCGGACAGCAGCCGATAATAAGGCTCGCCGCGGGCGGACGTGTTGAGGAAGCTCGGGTCCGTGCTCGAGACGATATCGCCTGCGCCGTCGACGATGAACACCTGCCCCGACTCGCCCAGCTTCACATTGGCATATTGCTCGCTGATATACCGTTCCTCGACCGACAGCTGCAAGATCCCGAGCTGGGCGCCCGACATTTGAGAGTTGAATCGCTGGAAAAGCGATACGACCTTCTCCTGCCTGTTGTCCCGGTAATAGTTGCTGTCTACCGTGCTCCGCCATGCGATGCCGTACTTGGCCGAAGCGAACCGTTCGAAATAGGGCGCACTCACGTCGCGGACGCCGTCGATGCCTCCGGAATCGTAGATCCGGTGGCGGTTGTCGTACAGGACGATGGCGCTCACGAAAGTCTGTCCGTCGGCAATGCTGCTAAGTACATTTTGAACGGCAATATAGCGCTGGTAATCCGAATACGAATCGCTGTCCTTCGATGCCGCGATGAGCGTCTGTTGAATCGTCTGGTTCTGAATGGCGATGCGGGCATCGTTCTGCGCGTTGTCGAACACCAGGTCGAGCCGTCCGGATACAAGGTCCAGGCTCTGCCTGGTGCTGTCCACCGCTTTGTCGATGAAAATGGAGGAGGAAATGCGGTAATTGCTGACGGCCAGCGCGATGATAATGAGCGCGAGCGCGGCCGCGAAGTATAGCGTGATTCGTTGGTGAATGGACAAACGGCTCTTGTGCCCAGGCGCGCGTTGATGCGTTGCGATCATGCGATTCTCTCCTTGGGGCTTCTTATCCGAATCGGCCGCGCTGTCGTTTGCCGAATGCCGCAACCGCTTACAAATTGGCGTGACCCGTACATGCCGCCCGCATGCCTGTCAACCGCAGCCTAAGGCCGCAGGGCATGCTGCCTTGTTATTCAAGATACCGGAATTTGCGGCGGAATACCATGTCATTATTTGGCGATTCCGGGGAATGACGGCGGCTTTCGAAGCGACGGCTGCCATTAAAAAAAGCCGCTTCCTGCGCGAAGGAATCGGATTCCTTGGCAGGAGACGGCTTGCAGTCGGTAGCGCAGTGATGTTCTACCGCGTCAAATGAATGGTTAACGCGTCGATCGCGAAGCGGACTTGGCTGCCTCGGCCTTGGCGTTGCCCTCGGACTTCATCACTTCGTGATGCGGCTTCACCTTGCGGATAAAGAACGCGAGTATGAGCGCGGCGAGCGTGATCCAGGTCGCGACGACGAAGGCATGCTGAATGCCGTACAGCGTCGCTTCCTTGCCGATCTGAGCTATTTGAGCGGCATTCGCCTTGTCGTTCGGATCGATCTTGGCCGCAATCGTGAGCGCCTTGCCTTCCGCGGTCGCCTTGTTCGTCATGATCGTAACGAGCAGCGCCGTACCGAGCGCGCCGGCGACGTTACGCAGCGTCTGCGACATGGCCGAGCCGTGCGAATTGAGCGTCTGCGGCAGCTGATTCATACCCGCGGTCTGAATCGGCATCATGAGCAGCGACATCCCGAACATCCGCGCGGAGTAAATCAAGATGATGTGCATATAGGTAGAGTCCAGCGTAATTCGGCTCAGCTCCCACGTCGTGATCGCGGTGATGATGAGACCGAGTACGGCCAGCCAGCGGGCGCCGATCTTGTCGAAGATCATGCCGGTGATCGGCGACATGATGCCCATCAGAATCGCGCCAGGCAGCAGCAGCAGGCCCGACTCCAGCGGCGTGAAGCCCCGGATGTTTTGCAGATAGATCGGCATGAGCACCATCGCCGAGAACATCGCCATCGTGATGATGACGTTGATGACGGTCGTCAGCGAGTACATGTTGAATTTGAAAACGCGGAACTCGAGCAGCGGCTTCTTCGCGACCAGCTCGCGCCAGACGAACAGAATGAGCGACAATGCGCCGACCGCCAAACTGATGATAACGCGGTTGCTGTCCCAGCCGTCGTTGCCGGCATCGCTAAAACCGTACAGAACGCCGCCGAAGCCCAGCGTAGAGAGCACGACGCCGAGCGTATCCAGCTTCGGCTTCGAAGTCTGGTTGACGTTTTTCATCGAAAACGCGCCGTAGATCAGGGAGAAGATCGCCAGCGGCAGTACGATGTAGAACAGCACGCGCCAGGAGTAGTGCTCGACGACCCAGCCGGAGAGCGTCGGGCCGACGGCGGGCGCGAAGATCATGGCAAGACCCATCATGCCCATCGCCTTGCCGCGCTGTTCGATCGGGAAGATGGTCAGGAACACGACCGACATGAGCGGCATCATGATGCCTGCGCCGACGGCCTGGATCAAACGGCCGGTCAGCAGCATGCCGAAGGTCGGGGCGAGGGCCGCGACGACCGTACCGACGGTAAACAGTCCCATGGCCACCATGTAGAGCTGTCTGGTCGTAAATTTCGATATCAGGTATGCAGTGACCGGAATGACGACGCCGTTGACCAGCATGTAACCCGTCACGAGCCATTGAATCGTATTCGATCCGATATTGAGATCGGCCATCATCTTCGGCAGCGCCACGTTCAGCAGCGTCTGGCTCAGCAGCGCGACGAACGCGCCGATCAGCAGCGAGGCGACGATCGGACCTCTTTTTAATGTAGAAGCTATGGCATTACTCATCTCTATGTTCCTCTCTCACTCTGTGTAGTATTTGCACGATGCGCCCGTGTATGCGAAGCAGGTCGTTCAGATCGTCTTCGCCGAGCTCGTTCAGCGGCTCGAGCATCAACTTCCGGCGTTCATCGATCTTTACCCATAATTGCTCGCCTTCAGACGTAAGCCGAAGCGATATGGACCTGCGGTCGTTTTCCGGACGCTCCCTGACGACGAGATTGGCTTTGACCATCCGTTCCACGATGCCGCTTGCCGTGCTCGGTCCGACGAACAAGCACTCGGACAGCTCCGACAAACTCATCTGCGGCTTGTTGCGCAGCGTCTTCATGACGAGCAGCTGAATCGGCGTAATGCCCAGATGCTGGCCCGCCTTTTGCATCGAATGGTAGAACGATTGGTTCACTTCCCTGAACGAAGTGAACAAATCCGAGATCAAGGACTGATCCCCCATCTCCCTCCCCCCTTTTCACCGAATTCGGATTCGAAATAATTTCCCTGCAAATGATTGCTCCTCAAATAATTCGCATACGAAGTATATTAGTACAGTTCGAAATTCGGGTCAAACCTTATTTTTACCCAAAAATAAATAAAAACCGCAGCAATCCGCCTTTATGGCGGCTGCTGCGGCTGAATACGGTCGCTCTTCCTTGCTGTCGCTTTATTCCTCTGGGGCAGACTGCTGATCTTCGGCCAATCCGGCGAACAGCGCATGCACGAATTGCTCGGCGTCAAATTGCTCCAGGTCGTCCATCTTCTCGCCGAGGCCGACGAACTTCACCGGCAGCGACATCTCCCGGCGGATCGCGATGACGATGCCGCCTTTGGCCGTGCCGTCAAGCTTGGTCAGCACGAGGCCGGACACGCCGCTCTTCTCTCCGAAGAGCTTGGCCTGCTGAAGCGCGTTCTGACCCGTCGCCGCATCGAGCACGAGCAGCGTCTCGTGAGGCGCGCTCGGGATCTCCCGCTGAATGACGCGGTAGATCTTCGACAGCTCCTCCATCAGGTTCGCCTTGTTCTGTAGACGCCCTGCCGTATCGCAGAGCAAGACGTCGACACCGCGCTGCTTGGCCGCCTGAACCGCGTCGTACATGACCGCGGCCGGATCGGAGCCCGCCTGCTGGCTAATGACCTCTACGCCGACGCGCTCGCCCCATACTTGCAGCTGTTCGATCGCGCCAGCGCGGAACGTATCGCCCGCCGCGAGCAGCACTTTTTTGCCCTCTTGCTTGAACCGGTGCGCGAGCTTGCCGATCGTCGTCGTCTTGCCGACACCGTTGACCCCGACGAACAAAATGACCGTAATGCCGTTCGGATTCATTTTCAGCTGAGAAGATTCGCCGGTCTCCGTCAAGAGTCCGACCAGCTTCTCGGAAAGAATCGGCTGCAGCTCGGACGGCTGCTCGATACGGCGCTTCTTCACCTCGTCGCGCAGATCCTCGATCAATTCCATCACCGTGTTGACGCCTACGTCCGCACCGATCAGAATCTCCTCGAGCTCCTCGAAAAAAGCTTCGTCGATCTTCTTGCGCCGGCTGAACAGATCCGTCACCTGGCCGACGAAAGCGTCCCGCGTTTTGGCGAGGCCTTCCTTGAACTTATTGGTGACCGCCTCCGTTTTGGAAGCGATGCTCTCCCTTAGCTTCTTAAAAAAACTCATTCGTGCTCCTCCTGCCGGGCAGCTGCCCGCTTGTGTCTCGCGGCGCCCTCAATCTAATCGGTATGCGCGATGGGTCGGATCAAGCCGTCGCCTCGGCGGTGAACGTCTCGCTCTCTTCCAGCTTGACGGACACGAGCTTGGAGACGCCGCCTTCCTCCATCGTCACGCCGTACAGCATGTCCGCCTCTTCCATCGTCCCCTTGCGGTGCGTGACGACGATGAACTGCGTAAGCTCGGAAAATTCGCGCATATAACGCGCATAGCGCGCGACGTTCGCTTCGTCCAGGGCGGCCTCGACCTCGTCGAGCACGCAGAACGGCACCGGCTTCACGTTCAGAATCGCGAACAGCAGCGCGATCGCGGTCAACGCGCGCTCACCGCCGGACAGCAGCTGCAGGTTCTGCAGCTTTTTGCCGGGGGGCTGGGCGACGATCTCGATGCCCGTATCGAGCGGGCTGTCCGGATCGCTCAGGATGAGATCGGCCCGTCCGCCGCCGAACAGCTTCGAAAAGACGACGACGAAATGGCCGCGGATCTGATCGAACGTCAGACGGAAGCGCCTCGACATCTCCTCGTCCATCTCGTGAATGATCGCATGAAGCTTGCTCTTGGCTTCCATCAGGTCGTTCTTTTGCGCATCGAGGAACTCGTAGCGCTCGCTCACGCGCTTGAACTCCTCGATGGCGCCCAGGTTGACCTCGCCGAGCAGCGTGATTTTGCGCTTCAGCTCGCGCACGTCGTTCTGGGCGGCCGGCACGTCCTCGGGCACGGCATACTTTTCCTTGGCCCATTCGTAGCCGATCTCGTATTCCTCGCTGAGCTTGCGCAGCAGGTTATCGAGCTCTACGTCCATCCGGTTCGAGGAGATCTCCGCCTGACGGAGCTGATCCTCTACCTGACGCAGCTGATTGCGCTGCTCCCGCGTCTCGTTTTCCTTGCGCTCCAGCTCGCGCTGCCGCTGCGCCCGGTCGGCGCGGCGGAATTCGATGCCTTCGGTGAATTCCTTCTTGGCGAGCCGCAGCTCGTTCAGCCGTTCGCGCTGCGCGTTCTGTTCGGCGGCCGTACGCTCCGTGTCCGCCGTATTCTGCGCAAGCGTCTCCTTCAGCTGGCGCGATTCGGCCGCTAGGCGCGACTCTTCGCTGCGGTGCCGGCCGCTCTGCTCGGCGATCGATGCCCGCTCCTGCTCCATCCGCGCGATCGCGACCTTCATCTCGGTCAGTTGCGCTTGCAGCTCTTCCTTGGCACTGGCGCTCCGCCGCTTCAGCTCCTCCGCCTCGCGGATGGCCCGCGAGAGCCGCTCTTCCTCGGCCGTATGCTTCGCGAGCCGCGCCTCGGCTTCGGCGCGCGCGGCGGCCAGTTCTGCCGCCTCGCGGCCGAGCCCGCCCTCGTCGCCGCCGATCGCGGCCAGCTGCGCCTCGAGCTGTTCGCGCTCCTCGGCGTGGCGCTGCCGGTGCGCGGTCGCCTGCTGCTCCTCCATGCGGGCCCGTTCGCCGGCCTCGCGCAGCTGCTCGATCGTTTGCTGCGCAAGCGCGAGCGCCTTTCGCAGATCGTCGAACTCGGCGCGCAGCCTGGTCCGGGCCTGCTCGGCCGCGGCGATCTCCTTCGCCAGCTCCTCGAGCTGACGCTGGCGGCCGAGCAGATTGGACGATTTGCGCGCCATGCTGCCGCCCGTCATCGAGCCGCCCGCATTGACGACGTCGCCGTCGAGCGTGACGACGCGGTAGCGGTACTGCAGCCGGGAGGCGATCTTGTTCGCGTGCTCCAGCTTCTCCGCGATGAGCACGTTGCCGAGCATGCTACCGACGATGCCGGCGTACCGGGCTTCGAACCCGACGAGCTCCGACGCCACGCCCACGAAGCCTTCAAGCTCGGCAACGCTCCGGCGATCCCCGTCTCCGACATTCCTCAGCTTGATAACATCAAGCGGCAGGAATGTCGCGCGTCCCGCTTGCCGCTGCTTCAGGTAGCCGATCGCCGTGCGGGAGGTCGATTCGTTTTCCATGACGATATTCTGAAGCGCGGCTCCGAGCGCCGTCTCCACCGCGACTTCCAGATGCGCCGGCACGGTCACGAGCTCCGCCACCGCGCCGTGAACGCCGTGCAGGTGCCCGCGCTTCGCAGCCTTAAGCACTTCGCGGACCCCGTGCTGGAAGCCGTCGTAGTCGTTCGCCAGCTCCGCGATCGTATCGCGGCGCGACACGAGCGCCTCGCGCTTCTGATCCCAGCGGCGTCCTTCGCTCTGCGTCTCCTCCAGCTTGGATTGCAGTTCGGATGCGCGTTCGCCCTCGGCGATATACAAATCCCGCGCCTTCGCCACTTCCTTGGCGCATGCGGCGACACGCTGCTCCAGCTGCTCGCCGCGCAGCTTCAGCGCTTGGCGCTGCTCCTCGAGCTTCGCCCGCTCGCCCGCCGTCCGCGCCGACTTGCGCGCCAGTTCCTCCCGCTGCTGCTCGCAGTAGCGGATGTCGTTGCGCGCCTGCGCCATCGCGTTCATCGTCTCGAACAGGTCCGTCTTCAGCCGCTCTTCGGCATCTTCGCTGCCGTCGGCAATCGCGAGCTTCATCTCTTCCTCGCGCAGCTTCGTGCCGAGCGCTTCAAGCTCGCTCTCCACCTCGGCACGGCGCTTCGCGATCGTCTCGCCTTCGGCCGTCACCGCCGCCAGCCGCTCCGTCGCGAGCTGCAGGCTCTCCTCGAGCTGTGCGCGGCCGCGGGTCAGATTGCTCATCCGCTCGGTCAGCAGCTCGCCGTAGCCCTCGCTTTTTTCCGTCTCCTCGGTCGTGCGCAGCAGCTCGTCCTGCAGCCGCTCGAGCGCGTCCTCCAGACGCTGAAGCGCCTGACGCTCCTCTTCGAGCTGGGCGTCGTGCGCCGATACTACTGTCGAGAGCTCGAGCTGCTCCTTGCGCAATCGCTCCAGCTTGCCGTTCGTCTCCGCCCACGTCTTGTGCACCGTATCGATCTGATGCACGTAGAGCGCGATCTCTTTGTTCTTCAGCTCTTCCTTGAGCAGCTTGAACGACTCCGCCTTCGCCGCCTGCTTGCGCAGCGGCTCGACCTGGCTCTCCAGCTCCACGACGAGGTCGTTGATCCGGAGCAGATTGCCTTCGGTATCTTCAAGCTTGCGCTGCGCTTCCTTTTTGCGGGACTTGTACTTCACGATGCCCGAAGCTTCCTCGAAAATGCCGCGCCGGTCCTCGGAGCGGGTACTCAGAATCTCCTCGATCCGACCTTGACCGATGATGGAATAAGCTTCCTTGCCGATGCCGGTATCCATGAACAGCTCGGTAATATCCTTCAGACGGCACGGCTGCTTGTTAATCAGATATTCGCTGTCTCCGCTGCGGTGTACGCGACGGGTAACGGTGACCTCAGCGAAGTCGAGCGGCAGCGCCTTGTCGCTATTGTCCAGCGTCAGCGACACTTCGCCGAAGTTGACCGCCTTGCGGGCGTCGCTGCCGGCGAAGATGACGTCCTGCATGTTGCCGCCGCGCAGGCTTTTGGCGCTCTGCTCGCCAAGCACCCAGCGGATGCCGTCGGAGATGTTGCTCTTGCCGCTGCCGTTCGGACCGACGACCGCCGTGATACCGCGCCCGAATTCGAGCTGCGTACGGTCCGCGAACGATTTGAAGCCGGCAAGCTCAATGCCTTTCAGATACATGGGGATCCCTCACCTTTTGTCTCTCGCTGCCTGCGGCGGATCCGCCGCCCGACTCCGCGTCGCCCCTGAGCTGCCGCAGCGCCTGCGCCGCGGACTGCTGCTCCGCTTCCTTCTTCGATCGTCCCGCCCCTTGGCCGAGACGCCGCTCCCCGATCCGCACCTCGACGACGAACTCTCGGTCGTGTGCCGGTCCACGCTCTTCGAGGATCCGGTAGTCCAGCGTCCCGAGGCCCAGATGCTGCACCCGCTCCTGCAGCTCTGTCTTGTGATCCTTGATCGGCGCCTGCCCTTCCTTAGGCAGATGGGCGAACAGATGCTCGTTCAGGAACCGGTTCACCTCGACCAGCCCCTGATCCAGATACAATGCGCCGACGAACGCCTCAAAGGCGTCCGCCAGCAGAGACGGACGGCTTCGGCCGCCCGTCTGCTCCTCCCCTTTGCCGAGCAGCACGACCTGCCCGAATTCGAGCGCCTCGGCAAAACGGACAAGCGACGGCTCGCAGACGATCGCGGCCCGAAGCCGCGTGAGCTCGCCCTCGGGACGGTCCGGATACATCCGGTACAGCGCTTCCGAGACCGTCAGCTGCAGGACGGCATCTCCCAAAAATTCAAGCCGTTCGTTGTGCTCCACCCGCGAGCCGCGCTGTTCGTTCACGTAGGACGTGTGGGTGAATGCCTGACGAAGCAGCGATACGTTGCGGAACTTGACGCCCGCTCTCTCTTGCAGCCGATTCATCGTTTCGCTCATGAACGGCATCCTCCTTTTAAACCCGTCTCTTGGAAAAAACGCAGGCGGCACGCCGCCTGCGTCATGGCCGATCGCTTACGCTCAAGCCTCGTATTTGCGCAAAATCACAGTTGCATTGTGTCCTCCGAAGCCGAAGGAATTGGACAACGCCACCTTCACGTCCGCTTGACGCGGCACGTTCGGAATATAGTCGAGGTCGCACTCCGGATCCTGGTTGTCGAGATTGATCGTCGGCGGAAGCACCCCGTTCTGAAGCGCCAGGCCGACGATGACCGCCTCCACGCCCCCCGCAGCGCCGAGCATATGCCCCGTCATCGACTTCGTCGAGCTGACGGCCAGCTTATGCGCATGCTCGCCGAACGTGCGCTTGATCGCTTCGGTCTCGGACTTGTCGCCGACCGGCGTCGACGTGCCGTGCGCGTTGATGTAGCCGATCTCTTCCGGCGAGATGCCGGCATCCTTGATCGCCCGCGCCATGCAGCGAGCCGCGCCGTCGGGATCCGGCTCGGTCATATGGTGAGCGTCGCCGCTCATGCCGTAGCCGATAACCTCGGCGTAGATGCGTGCGCCGCGGGCGGTCGCATGCTCCAGCGATTCAAGGATCAGCACGCCGGCGCCTTCGCCCATGACGAAGCCGTCGCGATCCGTATCGAACGGACGGCTTGCCTTTTCAGGCTCGTCGTTGCGCGTGCTCATCGCCCGCATGTTCGAGAAACCCGCAACCGCGATCGGACGGATCGTCGCCTCGGCGCCTCCGCAGATCATGACGTCGGCGTCGCCGCGCTGGATCAGCTTGTACGAATCGCCGATCGAGTGCGTGCCCGTCGCGCAGGCAGTGACCGCCGTCGTGTTGGGGCCCTTGGCGCCCGTAACGATGGAGATCTGCCCGCTCGCCATGTTCGCGATCATCATCGGGATGAAGAAAGGGCTGACGCGGCGCGGTCCCTTTTCCATCAGAATCGTGTGCTGGTCTTCCCAAGTGCCGAGGCCCCCGATACCGGAGCCTACGCTCACGCCGACGCGGTCCGCTTCGGCATTGACGCCGATCTCGAGACCCGCGTCCTTCACTGCGCTTAAGGAAGCCGCGAGGCCGAACTGTACGAAGCGGTCCATGCGGCGCGCTTCCTTCTTGTCGATGCCATGCGTCTCGGGATCCCAGTTCTTCACTTCGGCCGCGATCTTCGTCGGATAATCGGCGGTGTCGAACGCCTCGATGAGGCTGACGCCGGACTTGCCGGACAGCAGGCTGTCCCAAAACGTATTTAGATCCGTGCCCAGGGAGGTGACGACTCCCATGCCGGTAACTACCACTCTTTGTGCCAAACCAAGTTCACCTCTTCAGCCAAAGCGTAAACGGCTTCGCCTTTCTCGAAGGGCGATCGCGCGTTTCGCATATCATCCTAGTCCGGCTCGGAAGCGGAGCCTCCGAATCGTCGGGATCCGGATCAAACGGGCATGCGCCCGCCATCAACGGTCCGCGGCGGGTATGGATACCGTCATTTATTGCAGCGATTCGTCGCTTTGGAAGAATCGTTCTAATAAACACGGCGTCCCATCGTGCGGGAACGCATAAGGTCCGTTGCAGGTAGCGACGGCCCGGGACCGTCCGATCGCGGATGGCCGCCGGGCCGCAGACCCAAAACCGATGAATAATGCGGAGAAGTCCCGCTCTTCGAACGGGACCTTGGCAGATCAGTTAGGCATGAGATTGTATGTAATTTACGACTTCTCCCACCGTAGTGATCTTTTCTGCATCCTCATCGGAGATCTCCAAGTCGAATTCGTCTTCGAGTTCCATTACCAGTTCGACGACATCGAGAGAGTCGGCGCCCAAGTCATCCTTAAAGTTCGCTTCATTGGTGACTTCGGCCTCTTCTACGCCCAGGCGTTCGACCACGATGCGTTTAACGCGATCATATACATCGGACATCCGGTTCACCTCCCTTTTGGTATTATACGAGATAGATGGACAAAAAGCCAGAGCGTAAACGGTTCCGCGGACGCCCTGCCGTCCAGTGCGCCGCACGCCCGCGGCAGGGCGCCGCCGGGGTGCGGC
>Ga0209566_100117_pt1 | contig 105515 bp, 95 predicted proteins | sample Araplavi_mTSA_r2_2_FD_184287 | JGI IMG/M metagenome (GOLD analysis project Ga0209566, IMG submission 184287) | Arabidopsis root microbial communities from North Carolina, USA - plate scrape CL_Cvi_mTSA_r2 (SPAdes) (version 2) | ecosystem: Host-associated > Plants > Roots > Endosphere | place... | reverse complement strand
GGAGAATCGAATACCAATGGAAACGGAATTCAATCCGCATATGACGAAATTGGTGCAATCGCAGCATCCCGAGAAAGTATTGGTGTTCGCACGCCAGTTGGATGACAAGGTATTGGCGGCTATCTATGGCATGGAAGTCGATTTGTACCTGCAGGCTAAAGCGCAATTCGTGCAACAAGCAAAAGAAGCGGCGGAGCAGCTGCTGCAGTCCCCCGATTTCGCCGATCGGGTAGACCGTTTGCCGTTCAAGGCAGGCGAATCCGTGGTCGGCTTAGGCGAGAGCACAACCGATGACTTGCTATCGTGGTTCGAAATTTTTCGGTACCTGCTCGAGCTGCAAAGGCCGGAGGATGGAATCCGCTTCATCAACGAAGGAATATCCGGCCATACATCGACCCAGGTGCTGGGGCGAATTAACGGCGTCGTTGCCAAACAGCCGGATTGGATCTTCTGTATGATCGGGGCGAATGATACGATGCGCGTAGGCCCGGATGCCGTAAAACCGCTTGTAAGTTTGCAGGAGACGGCCAAAAATCTGTACGAGATTCGGCGGATTGCCGCGGCGCGTTCCGAAACGAAATGGGTATGGCTGACGCCGCCGACTTTCGATGAAAAGAGAGCCGCTGCTTATACGCCTTTCCAGATGGGTCAACTCAGCTGGAGGAACGAAGATATTCTCGCAGTCGGCGACTTGGTCAGCGGCATGTCCGATCCCTTCGTCGATACGCAAGCGTGTTTTGGACTGCCTGCAAACGCGGCTTACATCGGCGTAGATGGCGTCCACCCTACGATCGAAGGTCACAAAGCGATTGTGCGCGCGGTCGTCGAAAGACTCGCCTCTGTGGAAGCACGATGAAAGTTGTCGTATTCGGAGCAACGGGCGGAACCGGGCGTCAAATTGTCATCCAGGCTCTTGAGGCGGGTCACGAAGTGACCGTCATCGCGCGGAATCCCGAAGCTATCGATATTCGTCATGAACATATTAACCTTTTCAAGGGGGATGTACTCGACCCTGCATCGTTCAGTGAGCGGATGGTCGGTCAAGACGCAGTCTTGTCCGCGCTTGGCGTCAATCATCGCAAGCCTACGACCGTCTATTCAGAAGGTATAGGAAATATCGCGACAGCGATGCGGCAGGCGGAGATACGCCGATTGATCTGTCTATCCTCCGCCGGTTTGGATATTCCCCAAGATACGCCTTGGATGGTGCGGCTGACGACCAAACTCGTTATCCAGCCGATGTTCAAAAACGCCTACGAGGATATGGCTCGAATGGAGGGGAAATTGCGGAGATCCGGGTTGGACTGGACTGTCGTTCGTCCTCCGCGGCTGACGAACGGAGCGAAGAAGGGAACGTACTTGATCGCGATGAATCAGCATCTTCCTAAAGCGCAGAGTATCTCAAGGGCGGACTTGGCAGGTTATATGATCCACTCGATTCCGGATGAAGCGTCCTATCAAGCGGTAGTGGAAATATCCGATTAGAACCCAACAATCATCAAGGCTTATTTCGCAGAAGAAGTGAATCAATTAACTCAGCGCCTGGAAAGGATATCCTGGTCGCCGATAGCTGCCAATTGATCGATATGCTACGGCAATGGAAGCGTCTGTAAATTGTCGAACCGAAGATTTTTCAAACAGGTGTCGTTGTTCTTACTTATGAGCCGGTGGGTATACAGAAAAAGGAAAACTCCATTGTTTGAATCCCTGACATGATGCTGTCAGGGTGTTTCTCTATTATGGTTTATATATGTTTATCTAACCTTACAGGAGGGGAACGTGATGAATGAAGAGCAGCGTCAACTCAATCAGACCTTTACGGCGTATATTCAAAATCGGTTGCCGTCCATCAACCAGCCGGATGCAATGTCCATCGAAAATCTGTCTCCGATCGATCTTGGACCTGACGGCGGAAAAAGGGGACGGGAAATCATGTTCGCTGGTACGCCACAGGAGCTGGTAACAAAGTGTGCTCGCTAACCGCGCAATATTTAAGAAAGAGCTGCTTGACTTGAAGGGAGCGTCTTATGGGATAATCTCCATATGCAGGATCACCCCGGATGAGAGAGGAAGGAAGGATAAAGATGGAGTATACGAAATTGGGCAATACCGGCTTGGACGTATCCAGGCTTTGTCTTGGCTGCATGAGCTTCGGCGATGCGAGCAAATGGACGCATCCGTGGATTCTCGACGAGGAGAATAGCCGCCCGATTATCAAGAAGGCGCTGGATTTGGGCATTAATTTTTTCGATACGGCCAATGTGTACTCGACAGGCGCGAGCGAGGAGATTGTAGGCAGAGCCTTGAAGGATTACGCAAATCGGGACGAAGTCGTCATCGCGACGAAGGTTTATTTTCGCATGCGTCCAGGTCCCAACGGCGCCGGGCTGTCCCGCAAGGCCATTATGACCGAGATCGATCAAAGCCTGAAGCGTCTTGGCACCGACTACGTGGATTTGTACCAAATTCACCGCTGGGACTACAGCACGCCGATCGAAGAGACGATGGAAGCTTTGCATGATGTGGTCAAGGCGGGGAAAGCCCGGTATATCGGGGCCTCCGCGATGATCGCTTGGCAGTTCCTCAAGGCGCTGCATGCTGCGGACAAGCATGGCTGGACCCGGTTCGTGTCTATGCAGAACCATTACAATCTGCAGTACCGCGAAGAGGAACGGGAAATGCTGCCGCTGTGCCAGGAAGAGAAAATCGGCGTCATCCCGTACAGCCCGTTGGCATCCGGCAGGCTGCTGCGCGATCCGGGACAGTCGACCCACCGCTACGAAACCGATCAGGCCCAAAAATCGAAGTACGACGCGATGATGACGGCCGACCGGCCGATCGCGGAACGGGTCGCAGCCATTGCGGCGCAGCGAGGCATTCCCCGCGTGCAGGTCGCACTCGCGTGGATGCTTCAAAAGGAGACGGTAACGTCACCCATCATCGGGGTAACGAGCATGTCGCAGCTGGAAGAAGCGATCCCAGCGCTGACCGTTAAGTTGACGAACGAGGAGATCGCATCGCTCGAAGAGCCGTATGTGCCGCATCCCGTCGTCGGTGCGCTGTACCCGCATTCATAAAAGGATGACAAAATCCATCAAGACAGCCGGGCAAATAACCGGTTGTCTTTTTTCGTTATAAAACGAATCGTCGAATGAACCGGCTGCGCGAGCGGGGAAGACCGGATAAAATGGCATGAATTGCAGGATTCTGGTCAATATAAAGGAAAATCGATGTGGGTGAGTGGCAATGAACCGACTCCGTTTTCCTGTTTGGGGCGCGTTGATCTTTTTATTTTCAGGCCTGACCTGTGCACCGTTACCTATCGATGCGAGTCCGGCGCTTCCGATCGTTAAAGATAACGGACTTTTTACGATTGAAGTCATCCCGCAGCGGCATCGGCTCGTCGTATATTTGGATCATTTACCTTATAAAAGTTATCCGGTCGCGGTCGGCAATCCTTCTACGCCAACTCCCGTCGGAGAATATACCGTCACCTACAAAGGGAAAAATTGGGGACCGTCATTCGGATCTCGCTGGATCGGCTTGAACGTCCCCTGGGGGATTTACGGAATCCACGGCACGAACAGGCCTTATTCCATCGGCCAACATGCCAGCCACGGCTGTATTCGAATGAGGAATCGGGACGTCGAGGAATTATACGCGTACATACCAGTCGGCACGAAGGTGACCATATTCGGCCATGCGCTTGGCGAAGCGAATCAGGAATTGAGATCGATCAGCGAGGGGGACGCCGGCGCCGACGTTCAGCTCATTCAGAACAGATTGCAAAGCGCAGGTTATTACGATGGTCCGTGCGACGGAAGGTTCCGGTATTCCACGACAAAAGCGCTCAAACAATTTCAACGCGAGAACGGTCTTCTTCAAAATGGCGTGGTGAATATGAAAGTGTACGAGATGCTCGGACTGTTAGAATGAAGACAATAAAAATAAAGAATTGACGCCGACTCCATATCAGCGCCAATTCATCAGGATTGCGTTTCTACAGCGGCATCGTCCAGACAATCTCGGCAATTCGAACACACGCTTGCCGGCTATGGAGCTGAAGCAGCACATGGTCAGGCTTGACGTCGATGATCGTCCCCTCGATCGCGCCCCTCGTCGTCTCCAGCAAGACGCAGCGACCCATCATCTTTCGGAGAGCCTCCACGACATATGGATCGATCGAAGATACGGTTTTGATCTCCATCGGACCGACCTGGGCCGGACTCACTTGCGTCGGATTGGACCATTGATGATACAAACGAAATCACTCCTCATTTAGGTTCAGACCAATGTATGCATTCGCCTATGCATGGGATTGGGCGATTACCCAAAGGGATTTTATGAGCGCGTACATTAAGAGACATCAATAAATTGTCCTGTTGACCGTGACACTGGTGTTACGGTCTATAATGAAGGGAATCGAAACGGAAAGACGGTGGGAAGTAAATGAGCAAGCAAAGCCTTGTCGTATTAGGCATCTCCGGAAGTCTGCGCAAGCAATCGTCCAATACCCGATTGCTCGCTTATGTCGGCGGGCTGATGCCGGCGGGTACGACGTTTCGGATCTATGACGGACTTGCGGCTTTGCCGCATTTCAGTCCCGACATCGACGGTGACGAAGATCCGGTGAACGAGGCCGTGCAACAATGGAGGGAAGCGTTGAGAGCGGCGGACGCGTGCGTCATCTGCACGCCTGAATACGCGCGGGGCGTGCCAGGATCACTAAAGAATGCGTTGGACTGGATCGTATCCTCCGGCGAGTTCATGAACAAACCGACGGCTGTCATAAGCGCTTCCCCGCATCCTGATGGCGGATCGACAGCCCTGCATTCACTAATAGGTACGCTTAAGATGATGAGCGCGGCCATACCGGAAGGAGCGACGCTTGCCCTTCCTTTCGTCAGCACGGTACTGGGACCGGACGGCAGCATAACGGATCCGAAAACCGCGTCATCGTTGGCCGATATCGTGCGGGCATTGTCCGAAGTTATACCTGATCAGGCAGTCTGAAGCCGTCCGTGAGGACGGTTTTTTCTTTTGGATAAAATCTACCTTCATGGGGGATTGACAAGAGACCAATAAAATCCCACAATTGAACTGACTAGTCAGTACAAAAAAGTGGGAGGCGATTGGCTTGATGCAGTGGATGAACCAATACGATCTGATTCCTCTTGAACGGTACAAACAGCAGCGGGCGGCGGGAACTGCCGTGCAAGATCCAACCAGCGGTTCCTGGTCCGTCTATTCCTACGAAGGCGTAAAACAGATTCATGCGAATTATGAGCAGTTTTCCTCCCAATTCTGGGACATACCGCCCGCAGACGAACCGATCGAGAGCAGCATCCTGCGACGCGATCCGCCAAAGCACAAGCAAATGCGATCCATTGTCGCGAAGGCATTCACCGCCCGGTTCGTCGGGGCCATGGAGCCGCGCATCCGCAAAATAGCGGAGGAATTGCTCGATCGCGCCGCGGGTGCCGGAAGCCTGGAGGTGGTCGGCGATCTCGCTAATCCGCTGCCGGTCATCGTGATCGCGGAGATGCTCGCGTGCCGGCAAGCGACAGGGAGATGTTTAAGGGCTGGTCGGACGATCTCGTCGGAAACGACCATTCGCGATATTTGCAGTGTCAGAAGGAAATGGCCGCCTACTTTAGAATCATATTAGAAGAGCGCCGCAAGCGGCCGCAGGACGATTTGATCACGGCACTCGTGCAGGCCAGCGACGCGGACGGCAATGGGCTCGATGAGATTGAGCTGATTGGCTTCTGTATGCTGCTGCTCGTAGCCGGGAACGAGACGACGACGAATCTGATCTCGTCGGCCGTCTTGTGCCTTGAAAGCTGCCCGGACGTGTACGGAGAAATGCGCCGGGACCGTGCGCTAATCCCGGGCGCGATCGAGGAGACGCTGCGGTTCTGCTCGCCCGTTCAGGTCATGGAGCGCAGGGTGAAGGCGGATATCGATTGGAACGGATACCGGATGCAGGCGGGACAAAAGGTATATACCTATATTGGGTCAGCGAATCATGACGAGCGCGTGTTCGCCGATCCGGAGCGGTTCGACGTCAGGCGGAGCCCGAATCCGCATCTGGCTTTCGGACACGGGATTCACTTCTGTCTGGGCGCGACATTGGCCCGGCTTGAGGCGAGCGTTGCACTGAGCGTTCTGGCCGATCGGCTGGAGCGATTGGAACGCGCGGACGATGAGCCGCTCGAGCGGCTCGACAGCAGCATGATGTTCGGGCTTAAGCGGCTGCGGTTAAACGGATGACAGGAGGCCATTATTTTGAGTAGAGATAAGATTTTGGATGCCGCCGCGAAGGTGTTCTCCGGCAGCGGTTACCATCGCGCAAGCATGGATGAGATCGCACTGCAGGCGAGCGTCGCAAAGGGCACGCTGTATTATCACTTTCCCGGCAAAGCGCAGCTGTTCCAGGCGCTCATCACCGAGGGATTACAGCAAATCACCGGTACGATTAAGGCGGAGATCGACCGCGATTGTCCGCTTCAGGAGCAGATTGAGACGGCCATCAGACTGAACGTCGATCTCTATTTGAGTTATAGCGAGCTGGCGCATATTTTTTTCAACGAGATGTCGAACGGCATCGAGGAGAACGTATTGAAGGCCGTGCGAGAGGAACGGGATGCTTATGTCCGATTCCTGGCCGGCATACTGATCGAGGCGGGCCTGCCGCCGGAAGACGGTCAGATGGCTGCAGCCGGCATTCTCTCGATGCTGAACGGCCTGTGCAGCCATTATCTGAGGCACCCGGGAGAGACGGACCGCAAGCAAATTGAACGTCTACTGTACAATGCGGTGACGACAGGACTGCTGCAGGTCCGACATGAAGCGGGCGAATAGGAATTATTGTCAAAGTACAAACTATAGCAGTTACCCATAACAAAAGGAGTGGCGGCTATGACGGAAGAGAGCAAGGAACTCAGGGACTTAAAAACGGAGCAGGCCGGTATCACGAATCTTCATGAGACCCGGAAAACAGATAAACCGGTTCAAATCGATCCGCCTGAGGTAAGTCCCGGGCCATACAACAAGAGCACGCTCGAATCCGATCCGACAAACTAAACCGAAAGGCGTTTAATCATGTCTAACAAAAAGAACTACTTTGCATTTGAGGATCCTTCGGGGTTTACGATCGAGTTTCAGGCCACAAGCTTGCAGCAGGCTATGGTCATAAAGAAAAAAAAGGCGATTGAGCTGGGTATTCCTAAAGAGGCGTTTGAGCTTAAAACCATTCGTAAAAAGCCGACGCTAACCGTCGAGGCATAACCTAATAGACCAAAGCGTTATATAAGACGTCAGTCGATCGCTATTGTCGGCTGGCGTTTTTTGCGGCGCTAACGAGCACATCCTTTCATTATTAAGCCTGTCTTCGTCAGCAGAGAGGCACACATCTGCTTTTGCTACAATATGATGGGCCTAGAACGATTGAGAGGTGAGCCTATGGCAGTCGTAAAAGCCAGAAAACAGGATATCGATATGCTGGCAAGGTTGCTTCGCGCCGAAGCCGAGACCGAAGGCGAGATGGGCATGCTTCTTGTCGGTAATGTCGGCATTAACCGAATAAGAGCCAATTGCTCCGATTTTAAAGGCATCCGGACGATTCCTCAAATGATCAACCAGCCGCATGCGTTCGAGGCGCTGCAGCACGGATTGTACTATCAAGGCGCAAGAGATCGGGAACGCCGTCTGGCGCAACGGGCGGTGAACGGTGAGCGGAATTGGCCGGGCGAATTCTCCCTGTGGTATTTCCGTCCAGGGTCGTTCGAAAATCCGGGGCCGTGTCCGCCTACGTGGTACAATCAGCCGCTCGTCGGACGATGGAAAAAGCACTGCTTTTATCAGCCGACCGTCAAGGAATGCGAGAATGTGTATAATACGTTCTAATGGTTCCGCCGGCATGCCGGACTGCTTTAAAGCCGTGAGCAGCACGGCTTTTTTTTTCATATCGGGAATCCGGTTGTTTTCATGACCGATGATGCCGAAGCTGGCTTTTAGACACCGAACCAAGGTAAAATATCGGCAGCGGAAAAGGAGGGGCTTGTATGACAGTGGAATCCCCGAACGATATCGAGGGTTTGAAGAAAATCGGCAAAGTCGTGGCGATGACGATCAATGAAATGAAACGTCAAGCACGCGTCGGAATGACTACGAAGCAACTGGACGATATCGGAGGCGCTATTTTAAAAAAGCATGGCGCCGTATCGGCGCCTAAAGCAACTTACCAATTTCCTGGAAACACTTGTATCAGCATCAACCATGACGTGGCCCACGGAATACCGGGTAATCAAATCATTCAACCCGGGGACTTGATCAACATCGACGTATCGGCAGAACTGGGCGGCTATTATGCGGATGCAGGGCATTCATTTCTGATTCCTCCATACAATCCGGCATTGTTGCGCCTGTGCGATTATACGCATCAGACGATGATGAAAGTCATCTCTTCTCTGAAGCATGGCGTCAAAGTGAACGCAATCGGAAGGATGATAGAAACCGAAGCTGCAAAAGGCGGCTATCGGGTGATTGAAAATTTGTGCAGCCACGGTATCGGCAAAGCGCTGCACGAGGCGCCGACGGAGATTCTTCCCGTCTATAACAAGCATGATAAACGCGTATTGACAGAGGGATTAGTCCTTACCATAGAACCTTTCTTATCGACCGGCGCACAGTATGTCGTCGAGCAAAACGATGGATGGACATTACGGGTGCCGGACAGCAGCTTTGTAGCCCAACACGAGCATACGATCATCATCACGAAGCATAAGCCCATTATCGTGACTGCGGCTTAAAGTATCGGACGATTGCAAGACCTAAACGCAAATGCTACTAAACGGCAGCCGAACAGCGGCTGCCTTTTTTTTGTATTTATTTCTCCTAGGAGCTTAGGGAATTCAGTCTTTTTCCCATTTCCCGAAAATCCCAGACACCGCTCGACAATATTAGGACTTCATGCATTGACCAAACTTGAGCCGGACTGCTCATGAAGAGGTTAAGCGACCAACATACAATTGAAAATGGAATATATTAGCAAACATAAAAATGACGGAGGGAGGTTTGAAGTTATATCAGCGAAGATCGGCAGGGTCCATCTCGTATCAAAATAATGCGTATGGAAAGGTGATTCCAAGGATGCTCAAAAAATCGACCAATCTCATTGACTTCAAAAACATTCTGCCGTTCGACAGCGAGCTGTTCGGCGTATACCAGCCGCTGCTCGGCTGGAAGTCGGAGCGGACGCTGAAGCGGTTCCGCAGGGGCCATGCGCACGACCGGCGCAGACTGATCTCGCTGCTGCAAAGCCGTTATCGCGGCATCTATAAGCTGAGCGGCGTCGAAGGACATATCCGCGAGATCGAGTATATTCATCCGGGAGAGCAGCCGGGAGCGGTCAAGGGCTTCGGCAGTTTTCTGCTGCAGGCCATCGCAGCCGAGCTGCCGCCGCTTGAGAAATACAGACCGGAGATGTGGCCTGAATTCATCGAACGCGAGCGACTCGACAAGCTGCTTAACACGGTCGTGCGCGAGGCTTGCATGAAATGGTACGCCCAGCTGCTGCAGCAGGGCGCGACCGTCCAGCGGTCCGTCCGCCTTACGGCCGCCGGGGCTTCCGAAGCGCTTGAGAAAAAGGTCAACGAGGAATCCGTCATCGCGGGCATGCTGCTTTATTTATCAGACAATAAGCTGTACGACCAGCTTCAGCAGCTGTTCTACAAGACGGACGCGGATCTGGAGCCGTTCCTTCAGGCGCTGTATGCCAGCGATCCGTTCGAGACGCTGGACCCTAAAAAGGATCTGGACCGCGTGGGATTGTCGCCGATCGGCATCGTGCATTTGTTCCGGCAATATTTTTTCGAATTCGATACCTTTCTCGGCGCGCCGGTCGGCCATGTCTGGCTGAGTCCGGGCGCGTCCGCGGAGCTGATCGAAGTCAGCACGCGCAAGACGACGGTGGAGCGGTCGATCGAGCAGTCGACGGAGAGCGTCTCGCGCAGCGAGCTCTCCACCACGGACGAGGACGAATTGTCCGACAGCGTCAAAGAGGACAACCGGACGGACACGAAGTTCGGGGCGAACGCGAATGCGAAAGAGAGCTGGATCTGGGGCAGCGCCGAGCAGTCGGCGAGCTTCGACATGGCCACGACGCAGCAGAAGGCGCGCGAACAGTCGCATAAGCATATGCGGCAGCAGACGGAAAAGCTGTCGACTGAAATACGCAAAAACTTCAAGTCGACCTTCAAGATGGTGACCGAGACGACGGAGACGTCAAGCAAGCGCTATGTGCTCGCCAATGAAACTGACCAACTCATCAACTACGAGTTCCGCCGCAAAATGCGCCAGGTCGCCGTGCAGGTGCAGGACATCGGCACGTATCTGTGCTGGCAGACGTATGTGGACGAGCCAGGCAAGCAGCTCGGCGTGGCCGAGCTGATGCATATCGCGGCATCGCCGGACGTCGCCAACATTCCGCATCCCGAAGCGCTCGTGCCGCCGGGCATGGTCGTGACGGATTTTCCCATCGATATTCCGTTCATCCAGACATCGGAGGACGAAGGCGATAAGGATGAAGGCTACAGGGACGGCAAGGAAGAAGATACGGACTTCAACGAAGGCGACATCGAGACGATCCAGGCGGACTTCCCGCAGACCGTCATGGCCCAGCAGGCCGGCTACCGGTTGCAGAAGGTGACATTCGACACGTCCGGCGCGGATATTCAGCTGTCGGTCAAGGATCTTGCGCAGGCGCCCAACAGTACGGAGGCCAAATTCACCGTTCACGTCAACCACGTGAATTTCCGGGGGAGTTCCCCGATCCGCGTCATGGCGAAGCTGACCTGGATGCCGGACGAGTCGATCGCCAAGCAGATCGAAGATCAGAACAAGGCCAATGTCAGTGCATTCACTGCGCGACTGGAGCAGGAGTACCGCAAGGAGTTCGTCGAAGCGGCCAAGGAACGAATCAAGCTGGCGAGCCAGATTCGCCCCCGCTCGTTCGAGGACCTTCGCGAGGAAGAGCGGATCGTCGTCTACCGCGTGCTGATCCAGGAGCTGCTGACGAACGGCATTCCGTTCCCGGATAATCGTACGCGGCACGCCGCGGCAGAGCTGCTCAATTCCATTTTCGACGTGGACAAGATGCTCTATTTCGTCGCGCCCGAGTGGTGGAAGCCGCGCGTCCATTCCGGCCAGTCATTCGGAACGCTTGTGCCGAACGGCCAGATCGGACCTGACGGACAGCCGGTCATGGTGCCGGACGTCGCATCGACTATTCCGGCCGACAGCCTGACGGGCTGGGGCGGGATGAACGAAAAGCGCGAGGACAACTACTACATCACGGACGAGTCGGATCCCGCCAAGCTCGGCAGCTCGCTCGGATGGCTGCTGCAGCTGGACGGCGATAATCTTAGGAATGCATTCCTGAATGCGCCGTGGGTCAAGGCGGTTATTCCGATTCGCCCCGGCAAGGAGAAGGCGGCGATGAATTGGCTGAAGCAGGTGGAGGGCATGAACGGCATCGGGCCGTCCGACATGTACGGCGGCGATGAGCCGGATCTGCAGGGCAAGACGATGCTCGAGGTGCTGGATCTGCTGTCGGAGAAGGTCAAGGCGAAGCACGACAAATCGATCAAAACGATGGACTATCCCGATCCCGACAATCCGGGGGATGCTGCCAGCACGGTCAGCGCGACGCCGGTCGACAAGGTTTACGAGCATGGCTTCTATCCGCTGCAAGGCGGCTTCCGGGTCCAGATGGGCGACGACTTCGAAGTGTTCGATCAATGGATCGAGGTGCTGCCGACGGATCAAGTGGTCGCCGTCGAAGTGAAGTACGATCCGAAGACGGGGAGACAGATCTAATGGGCAAGCCAAGCGCCCCGCCCAAGCCGAAGGCGGCGAAGCCTGCCAAGGGAGTCAGGCCGAAGAAGCCGGACAAGCCGAAGATTGTTAAGGCTGCGCCCGTTGCAAAACGAACCATGGACGATATGCCCGCGGAGTCGCTCGCAGCGTTAATGGAGCGGGAGGCCGCGATTGAAGCTTCCGTTCCGGGCATCGTCAATCCCGTGAAGGACGCCACGGTGACGTTGCTGTCGCCATACGGCTATTTTCGCGTCGTGAAGTTCGACAATCAGGGCAATTCGGCGGATCGCCAGTACTATCTCTACTTCACGAACAAGAAGTCCGGCGGCGTGTTCGAGGTGCACGGCACGATCGCATGGACCTACATGAACCAACTGCCGAATCGCGACAACATCGGAGATTTTCCGATTCAGGATTCCGTCATCGTCGGCACGACGACGCTGGACAGCTTGTCTGCGTTCAGCCGGTACGCGCTGCTCTGGACGCAGGCGACGAACGGCGTAGCGACGCGTAATTACGCCGACTACGCTCCTTCTAACGAGAAGGCCTTCGTCGCTTGCACCAGGGAGCTCGATACCGGGTTTCCCGCGACGCTCGTCTACAAGAACTGGAAGGGCGAGACCACCTCGCAGTACAAGGCGAGCCGCTTTATACGGTCAGCCGGCATGCCGACGCAGATTCTGCTGCATGAGACGGCGACGTTCGGCAATCTGAATATTTCAGGCGTGCGCAAGGAGAAGAATTATTATCCGATTCCTCACTTCTGCGTCAATGAGATCGACAAGAGCGGCAATGGCCATGTTCTTCAATTCGTCGATATCGCCGAGAAGACCTACCACGGGGAGCTGTTGAACGATCGGGCGGTGGGCATCGAGTTCGTCAATGAGCCGGTGCAGGAGCAGGACCATCCCGATCTGAAGGACAGCAAGCGCGGCATCTTTTTGAAGACTGTGTTGGATAAGTATTCAAAGCTGCACATTCCGCTGGAGTTCGACGAATCGAAGGCAGACCAGACGCTAACCGTGAACAAGTCGGACGTCATCAACTGGGACGCGCTGAAGACGATCGAGGTCGGCGCGGCCAAGGCGAAGGCGGCGACGGAGAAAGACGGCGTCGTCACGTTGCGGTTCGTCAAGTCCGACAAGTTCGAGCATCTGGCATGCTTGATGCGTCTGCTGCAGGACAAGGGCGGCTTGCCCGGCCTCGACATCGATGCAGAGGAGCAGCACCGGTCGGTCATGACTATCGACAAGAAGAAGGTGTTCGTCTTCCAGCATGGCTACTTTTTGATCGAGAGGGCGAGGGGGAAGGATAAAGACAGCATTTACCACTACGCGATCGACATTCGCAAGCGCGGCATTTACACGCACGGCCTGACCGGCGGCCATCACGACGGGTACATGCAAGGTCTGTACATGTACCTGAAGCTGATCAAAAAGCAGCAACCGCTCGCCTGCCTGCAGACGATGCTCGATCTGCTCGCCAAGAGCAAGCTGCCCAAGGGAACGAAGCGGCCGGCGCTCAAGCTGAAGGAAGTGCTGACGGTGACGAACGGCAGGGAAGAGGTGCCGAAGTCGCCGGAGGAGATTACGATCACGAGCTATGTGGAGCTGCCTTAGCAGGCGTTTGCCGGCATGCGGGCGCGCAGCATCATTTGGTTTGCGATCCGCAACGAATAACGTTTGATCTCGTCTAAAGGAGGGATAAGGTTAAGCAATGGGCTGAAAGGAGCAATGAAATGGTAAAAATACTGAACGGATTGGCTGTATTTTTCATCCTTGCCGGGATTTTGGCAGGGATCATTCAAGGCATGAACGAATTCGACGGCTTTCGCTGGGGCATCGCGATGACGATGTGGATAAGCGGCATCATTGCCGGAATTTTGTTTTTTGCGATTGGCATCATTTTGGACTATGTCGAAGATACGAATGCCCGGATACGGCACCTCGAATTTGAGCTGATTCAAAAAAATGCGCCGCCTGTCGTACCGACCAAAATGGGCAACTCCAAAGCCAATCTAAGCAAACTGCGCGGGTTCCAGCTTGGAAAACCGGAGGATTGACAGGAGCAACACAAAAAAAAGGACGGTGCCGGAAGGCACCGTCCGTATTCGTATGCATCAGTGCGAAACCATAGCCGCTGGCGACGCCTTCCCCGACTTGACGCGCGCCTTGCTCCAGTCCAGCTTGACGTAGCGCCAGCCGTTGGCCACCGCAGCGAGCACCATGTTGCTGCACAGCGCGATCCATGCGCCGACTTGGCCGTAATCCAGCACGACGGTCAGCAGCAGCGTACCCGGAATAAAAATGATCCAGTTCAAGACGAATGCCACGCGTGACAGATAGTTCGTGTCGCCGATGCCGCGCAGCCCTCCGCCGAAAATAATGCCCGTCGTATTGAATAATTGAATGAACGCCGCCAGATGAATGAGCGGAATGACGGCCATGTACACCGCTCGTTCCGGCGTATACAGCTTCGCGATCGGAAGGGCGAAGACGAACATCAGGATGGAGATGAGCACCATCAGCAGAACGCCGAGCACGACCGTCATCAGCCCGAAGCGCTTCGCCTCCGCGTGCTGGCCTTTCCCGATTTCTTGCCCCGTACCGATCGTCGCCGCCGCCCCGAAGCCGTTAGAAGGCATGAATCCGAACGACAGGATGTTCAAGGCGATCTCGTTCGCCGCGATGGCTACCGTCCCAAGGCGCGAGATGCACATGGTGAACACGAGCATTCCAAGACTGTAGGACAATTCCATCATGCTGAGCTTCGCGCTTTCGAACACCATCAGCTTGACCTGCTTCCGGTCGATCCGCTCGCGGGTCCGGGTCAGCAGCGTGGCGTTCAGGAAACCATAGTACACCCACAGACACATACCAAGCGTGACAATCTCCGCAATCAGCACGCTCCACGCGGCGCCCTGCAGCCCGAGGTCCGGGAACCCGTATTTGCCGTAAGCCAGTAGATACGTCAGCACGACGACCAGGCCGCTGTTGATGAGCGCGATCGTCATCGGCGTCTTGGTGTCGCCGATGGCGCGGAGGTAAGCGAAAAACGCACCGCTGAAAATGCCGAATATCAGCGCGATCATCCGCATCATCACGTAGTCGGCGCCCAGCGAGACGATCTCGTCGTTCAATCCCATCGCTCTAAGGATTAGCTCCGGCGCGAGCAGACTGCCCGCCAGCAAAATAACCGCGAGCGCGCCGGTCAACAGCATCGCGATTTGCATCCGCTGATTGGCGAGGCGCATTTCGCCTGAGCCGTAGTTTTGAGCGACCAGATAGTTGATCGCATTTTGGATGCCGGCGCATAGCGCCCACATGTTGTAGATCAGAATGTTCGTTACGCCGACGACCGCGATCGCGGCCGCGCCAAGCTTCCCTACAATCATCAGAACGAGCAAGCCCGTAAATGTCATTGATGAGAACGTAGCGATGGAAGGTAAGGCCAGTTGTAAAATTCGTTTCGCCAGCTGCAAATTCTTATGCCTCCTGCCCTTGATGGTCATGTTGAACTCAAATGCCGAATTCAGCAGACATAAGCTCTATTATAAACGGGTGTTCACAAGGATTCCTAGCGGTATTTTCTATAAAGTCAAATCTATCTCATAAGGACATGAGCCAATTTTAGCCATGGAATGATACACGTCCACTAGTAATTTATCCCCTGTGCATATGATGACTTCATCATAATAATAGCTGGGGGGGAAGCATGTTGAGCGAAGCGGGGGTGCCAAGGCCGTTAGACTACTATTTCTGGATGAAAGATTGGGTTGCAAACTCCGGATATGCCTTATCTGATGTTTACGCCCCAATTGCGCTGGATGCTCAGTTTCCCGCTTTTGTCGCTGCTATTCCTGGCGGAAGGGTTTACGGCGATAACGGAACCGTTATTTCACCGGATAATTGTCTCATATGGGAAGTTTCCTACGACTGGGGCAACGATCCGAAGAAGCATTCGATTTTTCTCCAGCATAACCTGCCGCAATCCGCTTATGTGCCAGGCAATATTGCCGTTCTTACCAAAGTCGGAGCTTCCAATTATTATCATTGGATGTACGATGTATTGCCTCGTATTTATTTGCTCGCCTGCAGCAGGATACCAGTCGACAAGTACATCGTAAGCAATAATCTGCAGCCTTTTCAGTACGAGACGTTGAGGGCGATGGGGATCACCGATGACCTACTGATTTACAGCAGCGATCATTTTCATATGGAAGCCGAGCGATTGATCGTGCCTTCGATCGGATTCGGACAAAAATGGGTTTACCATTTCTTAAGAAGCGAATTTTTATCCTCTGAACCTCGCCCTTCAAGAAAATTATATGTCAGCCGCGGGCAATCCGTCGGGAGAACGTTAACCAATGAAGCCGAGGTTGAGGCGGTGTTGCACGCGCTCGGATTCGAGACCGTCTATCCGGAGCATTATTCTGTAAGCGAACAAGCTAAACTTTTCTCGGAAGCCGCTTGCGTCGTTGCTCCGACCGGAAGCGCGTTGACCAACTTGACGTTCAGCAGCAGCCAAACAAAGGTGCTTGAATTTTTTTCGCCCAATTTTATCGTACACGACATTAAGCGTATCTGCGGATACGGCGGATTGCAGCATCATTCTTTAATGGGAGTCGGAAGCCGGCCCCCGAAGTATGAAGGGATACCGTGGTATTGGAGCGGTCTGGATAACATCCATGTATCCGTTCCTGATTTGATCGCAGTTTGCAAGCAAATGGGCTTCTAGACATTTTGCCGGTGGCAGTCCTTTTTAGGGGAGAAGAGGGGGAATCCATGAAAATACTGCTGGCTACTTACTGGACGTTGCCGCATATCGGAGGCGTGGATCTCTACATTCGACAGCTTCAAAACGGGCTTGAAAGAAGAGGGCACAAAGTCGATATTTTTTGCCGTCTGCCGGATGGAAGCGGCTATTCACTTCTAAACAAGAACAAAGTGGTGCTAAGAAGCGCGATTCATCCGCTCGTGAAGGCCAATGTAAAAGGCTATTTCGAAGATCATTGTCCCGCGCTCGATCCCCTTATTCAAGAGATGGAAGTGGAGCGGTATGCTTACGAATTAGGAGCGGCTTATTTCGACGTCAGCGCCTACGATCTTATTCACGCGCAGGATATTATCTCGGCCAAGGCATTGTCTCGAATCAAGAAGCCGAATACCGCGATGGTAACGACCATTCACGGCCATTGGACAGGCGAATGGTTTCTTACCCTCCAGGATCAGCGATTGCTGGATGACCCCGGGCGAAAACAAAGACTGTGGCAGTATGCAAGCTTTCGCGAACAAAGCGGCCTGATTCCTGCAGATGCTGCTACACTGCCTACAAACTGGATGAGAGATATCGTCTCCAGCGATTACGCAGTTCCGATCGAAAAACTCGCCGTCGTGCCAAACGGCATCGATATAAGTGAATTTATGAAGCGGATGAATGCGCCAACGACTTTCCGGAGCCCGGCTGGTAAAAAAGTGATCATCTGCTCTGCGCGGCTCGATGCCATTAAAGGCCATAAGTTCCTCATTCGTGCGCTAGCCAGGTTAAAGCAAGAACGGGATGATTGGGTGTGCTTGCTGGTCGGAAATGGAGGTCTCGAATTCAGTCTTCGCGAGCTGGCGAAGGTTCACGGCATTGAGGCGAACGTGCTGTTTATGGGGCAGCGGGGAGACGTACCGGCGCTCCTAAGTCAATCTCATATATTTGTATTGCCCAGTCTTCAAGACAATCATCCGTATGCCGTCATGGAGGCGCAAGTGGCCGGGAATGCCGTGATCGTGTCCGATGCCGGCGGAATGCCTGAGATGGTTAACCACGGCGTAACGGGACTGGTATTCGAGAAAAGCAACGACGAACAGCTGTACCAGCATCTGCGGACCTGCTTGAGCGACGAGCAGTTCCGCCGTTATGTATCGGAGGAAGCCCGGGCGTTTGGTCATAAGCACTGGTCGTTAGACCTGATGATGGAGCGAATGAGCGGAATTTATGAAACGGCACTGGCCCGTAACAGAGGAGGAGTTCGCGTGTGAAAATCATGCTGTTCTCGCATCTCTGCGGAGCAAATTATATTACGGGCGCCGAGAAATATCTATCTCTGCTCACGCAGGAGTTATCGACGATCGCGGAATGTACGTTGGTCGTTCCCCAAGCAGGCATATTGAAGGAAAAAACGGACCGAGCAGGTATCCCGACGCTGTTTGAACCCTACATGCTGTTTTGGAATCTCTACGCTCCGGACGATCGGATTGTCGGGGAAGAGACTGCTGTTCTGGCTAATAGCAAGCATGCCGGGCTTATCCAACTGCTTCAGCTTCACAGGCCCGATGCGGTCATTGTGAACACATGCGTGAATGCACTCCCTGCATTAGCTGCCAGAGAGCTTGGCATTCCGGTCGTCTGGATCATCCATGAGAGCATTGAACGGAATACGTTCACGATGGACGCTGTTCAATTGATCCATCGGTATTCCGATCTTATCGTTCATGTATCTAACCATACGCGATCTTGTTTCAACGATAGTGTCCCCGGCGATAAACTGCTGCTGCTGCCACCCTCATCGCCAGAGAACGAGCCGGGGCGGGTGACAAGCCGGAAGTTGGAAGTAAGCAGCGTTTTGACAGAGGGGCTGCCTCCTTACCGTTTTTTGATCGGTTATATCTCGGCCGGCATGCAGCGTTCAAAAGGACTGGATCATTTTCTCGGCATGGCCTTAAGGTTATGCAAAGAGCGCGAGGATCTATGCTTCCTCTGCGTCGCCGGTTCTATTGGCGATTTGGAATATGAACGTCAATGTCAGTCCATGGTGGAGCTATCTGGATTCCGCGATCGTTTCCGGTTTGCGGGTTTTCAGTCTGACTTAAGCGGCCTGTATCCGAAGATGAGCTTGATCGTTATCCCGAGCTTAGTCGACGAAGGGTTCGGTATGGTCGCTCTGGAGGCGCTCTTGCACGGCGTACGAACGATAGCCTATCGTTCGGGGGGACTGAGCGAGATTTTAGCCGCCGCGGGCCAAGAGAATCTGCTAGTTGAAAAGGGGGATATCGACGGCTTGTACGGCAAGGTAAAGTCCGTTCTTGAGGGGCCATCCAAAGCCGTTGATATTCGGCATGTCGTCCAAGCATTCGGATTCCAAGCCTACCGGTCCAGAATGGCATCCTTTCACGATAAATTGCGCTTGCTCGCTCTTGAGGCCGATGCGCGAAGAAAGGCTGCTTTTCGGCCTTTAAAGGAAAACCGAGTCTACAAAGGCGAGCGGACGCGGGCCTTATACGTGCTGAGAAGAGGAATGAAGTTCCGGGTCGCTTCAGGTCGATTGAAAGGCTATCGCAAACGCAGGATTCTCGTTGTCTCGGAATCTCAGTTATATGCATACCCTACGGGCGAGGTTATGCGTTTCAAATCCGCGCGATCGAGATCTAAAAGCCGACTTAGAAGAAAAAACAGAGGAAGCAGGGGGAAATCAGCCAATAAGCGATTCGTGAGACAAAAGCGGCTTCGAGGATCTAAGCTTCGATCGAGGTCGAGAACGAATAAACATTAAGGGTATCAGCGATTACGGGAGAGAAAAAGAGAGCTGTCTCTTAGGTCGAATAAAGACCTTTTGAGACAGCTCTTTCTAAGCGTAAAGATCTGCAGAACCGATGCATCTTTTACAACCGATCATTGAAACTGTTTCATATGGTTAATAACGTCAATATCGGGTGCTTTATAAGCAGGAGGCAGCCCTGCATCGATCCGATCCCATATCGTGCGATCTACCTGCAAGTGTTGGGTTTGTCTCGGGAGGTGGAAAATCCGGTTATACGTATTCGCGGAGACCAATTGTTCAGCGGATAGTCGTTTTCTTCGCGTTCTTTTTTTTCCGACAGACGATGCGCGGGAAGTTCGAAGTGTTCGTCTCCTTAACGACCGGCGGGATTTCCGCTTTGCTGCAACTGTATTTTTTCGACTGGCAAAAGCTGATTTTCCGCCGCGCCTTATCCTTTTTACCTTGGTAATGCTCGCTCTTCTCCGCTTTTGCTTGGCCACATCCTATACCCCCGTCTATTGGTGAAGTACGCGATCGTATACAGCTACGACCCGTTCCGTCATCGCATGAAGCGACCAATGACGCAGACCGCTTGCTTTAGCTTGCTCCCCAAGCCGCGTCCGAAGCGCTTCGTTACCAAGCACTTCGACCAATTTGTTGCATAATTGCTGATCGTCTCCGGAGTTGAAGATCAATCCGGTTTCTCCGTCTTTTACCATTTCCGGAATACCGCCCGCATTCGATACGATGACCGGCTTGCCGGCCGCATGGGCTTCCATAATGGAATAGGGATGATTGTCTTGCAGGCTGGGAAGCACGAAAATATCGGCCTTCTTTAGCAAAGACGGAACATCGTCTCGCCGGCCTAAAAAAAGGACGTCGTTCTGAAGTTCATATTCAAACGTCTTCATCCGCAAATGCGTATCCAGCTGACCATCTCCGGCCAACCAGCAAACCCAATCCGTTCTCACGTTTTTTAACCGTCTAAGCGCCTTAAGCAACACATCGTGTCCTTTAACCGGATCAAAACGGGCGCAGCATAGGAGGATTTGCTTGCCTTCTGGGGAAGGCAAATCGGCTGATACGTTCAACCTGCCTAGATATTCCTCCATATCCATTGCGTTAGGGACGATGGTCATCCGGTCGTGGGGAACGTTGAAATTACGAACCATGATTTGCTTCAGCCAATCAGTAGGCATGATAGTCGCATGGTTCCCCATGATGCCGAGGTGTTCGATAAACAAATAATATTGCCAGAGCGGTGTGCTCGCATAATTTTCGTCCAGAAGCCCATCCGCTTGGAGCCGGGCGAGATTCTCGGTCGAGAGGCAGCCGTGAATCGTAGATATCCGTTTTGCGTGGGGAGGGGCTAAACGGGAAAACGCCCTGGCAGATATCACATCTTGCGTGTGGACGATGTCATAGTTTGCGAGATTGAAGAAAGCGGCGGCAGCCTCAAAACAGTATCTATCGATTTCCATATTTCTCACTGTAGCATCTATGCCAGGAAGATGTCTTGCAAAATAGGTGTTCGCTTTTGCAGATATCAACGGCATCAAGCTGCTTTTGCTTATATACAAGCCCATGTTTGGCATATGAAAGCCCGAATCGTCAGGCGCTTTAGCGAAAAATTCGACCTCATGCCCGCGACCTTCTAACCCGCGTTTCAATTGGTTCATATACTTTTCCAATCCGCCTAGGGAAGGAAACCCCCAATAGGTCGCAAGCAGAATGCGCATGGTATTCTTCCTTTCTGGCCATCCGTCTTCTTATATATATGTTCGAATAAGCCATTTCGAAAGGGATAAATGCCTCAATCCGACGCTATCCACCGTTGGACAATATCCTATTTTCAATAAAGACAGGCTGCTAACCAGCGCTTTGTTCTCGTGGGGTGAGTACGATGGATAGGAGGTCCATGGGGGGGAGGTCACAGGAATGAAGCTGCATGAGCCCCATAAGGTCGCCATCATCGGACCTGGATATATCGGGCTTCTGCGTGCGCGGCAATTCATTGAGATGGGGCACGCCCGACAACGCTGATACGAAGTATTGCTTTAATAAGCGGACTGAGGAGGTCATCGTTCATCATGAAGGTACTTGTAACCGGGGGAGCGGGGTTTATAGGATTCCATCTGGTAAGCGCGCTGCTGCAGCTGGGGCATACGGTTTGGTCGTTGGATGACCTCTCGGCAAGCAGGAGAGAGCTGCTGCACAGCTTGGATAATAACAAGAACCATATTTTTATTAAAGGCTCCATTCTAAATAGGGACGTATTGAAGCTATGTATCGACCAAGTGGATGTTGTTTTTCATCTGGCAGCGATCCTTGGCGTAAAGAATACGGTTGAATCGCCCAAAAAAGTAATAGAGGGTAACCTGGACGGGACTAGAAACGTCCTCGAGCTTGCCTACCAAAGAGGAATCAAAGTCATCTTCGCCTCGACTTCTGAAATCTATGGCAAAAATAAGGAACTGCCATTTTCGGAAACTTCGGACCGGGTATACGGTGCGCCATCTATCCATCGCTGGTGTTACGCGACGGCCAAATCCATAGACGAACATTTATGCTTCGCCTATGCGGAGATGGGGCTGCCGGTTTCCGTTCTTCGTTATTTCAACGCCTATGGTCCCGGACAGATGAGTTCGCATTACGGGATGGTTATTCCCCGATTTATTCAAGCGGCGCTGTCGGGTCAAGATCTCCAAGTATATGGCGACGGTACACAATCCCGCTGCTTTACCTATATTGACGATATGGTCAGAGGCACCATTAGCGCGCTCAAGCCCGAAGCGAACGGTCTTGCCTTTAACATCGGTTCCAATCAACCCATTACGGTGCTGGAGCTGGCTCATAGGATCATCGGCTTGACCGGGTCGTCCTCTTCCGTACAGTTTGTCCCTTATGAAATAGCTTATGGAAGAGGGTACGAAGATATGCGAGCAAGAATCCCGGATTTGACCCGATCGAACGCCATTCTTGGCTTCGCTCCGCAGGTCAAGCTGGATGAAGGATTGAACAAGACGATTGCTTGGTTCAGCGCGCATCAGATTTAATCCGCCTAACTGAAAAACGCTTCGAAGAAGCAGGAACGCCGCTCATCCATAGGGGCTTCCTGCCGAATTACATAGCTTCGAATGGGAGTACGATGTCTCCCGGAAATAAAAAAACGCTCGGCGTTTGGCGCCAGCGTTTCAATAGCTTCAGTATTTCCGATTGTGATTAGTCCGAATAGCCCTGAGGGTTGTTTGACTGCCAACGCCATGCATCCGCGCACATGTCCTCCAGATTCTTTTCAGCCTTCCAGCCAAGTTCCGCCCAAGCCTTCTGGGGGTCCGCATAACTTATGGCAACGTCGCCAGGGCGGCGGCTCACAACTTGATACGGCACGGATCTGCCCGATACGCGCTCGAATGTATCGATGAGCTCAAGCACGCTATATCCTCTTCCTGTCCCGAGATTATAAGCTTCAATTCCCTTCGTACCGACAACCTTCTGCAATGCCTTCACATGACCTCGAGCAAGATCGACCACGTGGATGTAATCGCGGACACCGGTGCCGTCCTCTGTCGGATAGTCGCCGCCGAACACATTCACGATGTCAAGGTTGCCTACCGCCACTTGCGTAAGGTAAGGCATAATATTGGTTCGAAAACCCGTCGGGTCTTCTCCGATACGACCGCTCGGATGTGCGCCCGTGGGATTAAAGTAACGTAAAAGAGAGATGCTCCATTCCGGATCTGCGATCGATAGATCTCTGAATATCTCTTCAATGATCAGCTTGGTACGGCCGTAAGGATTGGTTGCCTGAAGCGGCTCATTCTCTTGAATCGGAACCCGCTTCGCGTTCCCGTATATGGTAGCGGATGAGCTGAATACCATCTTTTTAATGTTATGTTTTTGCATCAGTTCAACGAGGATCAGCGTTCCGGTAATATTGGTATGGTAATATTCGAGCGGGTGTCTGACCGATTGTTCAACGGATTTCAAGCCGGCAAAATGAACGACAGCCTCGATCTCATGTTCTCTGAAAATAGGTTCCATTCCTTCGCGGTCTAACAGGTCCGCCTTATAGAAATGAAGCGATTTTCCTGAAATCTCCTGCACGCGCTTCAAGGATTCTGCCTTGCTGTTCGATAAGTTGTCGGCCACGACAATATCATAACCTTCTTGAAGGAGCTCCAGACATGTATGGCTCCCGATGAAGCCTGCTCCTCCGGTGAGTAAAATAGACATGAACCAAATGCTCCTTTTCAAAAAAAATTCTTAAGCGCATTGTATTCATGTCGAATAGATCGGTTACTAATCGGCACAGAATCGATGCAATCGTCCAGGGTATAAACTGAAGGAGCTCTATATAGTAAAAACGTCCCTGCACCGAAGGCGCTTCGGTGCGGGGACGATTTACTTTTTTGCAATGTATGGCAGGGAAGAGGGGGATCATTATGAAGCCTTAAGGTGCTGAACGATTTGCACATCCGGGATTAAGTAATCGGCTGGGAGCTTTGCAACAATTTGATCCCACACAATTGAATTAACGGGAATTGGCTCAGTACCGCTTGGCTGGGCAAAAATCGAATCGAACGTTCTTATTGGTATCGCGGAGGACTGGTTTATAGCCTGATCATGAGTGTTTCTATTACGAGATCGTCGAATACGAGATCTACGAATACGCAATCGTCGAATACGTAATTGTTTTATTCTTCTTGCATACTTTCTTTTTTTCGATACCTTCTCATGCTTCTTTAATCCCAGTTTTGTTTTCCGATTCTTCGTCGCTTTATTTTGTTTGCCTTGGCTCCTCGTTTTTTTAGTTCCTGCTTTCTTAGAACGGTGCTTCATCTTTTTCCTCCTCTAATTCTGGCTCTGGTTCTGACTCTGGCTCTAGTTCTGGCTCTGGTTCTGGTTCTGGTTCTGGTTCTGGTTCTGGTTCTTGTCCTGGCCTTGGTTCTAATCCTATTTTTTCGCCTGCGACGTATTTTTCTTATTGTTGATCGCTTTTCGGTCTCCGGTACGGATGTTACTACTGGAGGGTTCTGCGAAGCGATTTTTGCGCGTGCCATTTCAAAGAAGTGGAGGATTCTGTTGACCATCGTCTGCAGCGACCAATAATGCTGGCTCCACGCTTCAGCTTGACTTCCCATGAATTTAAATAATTGCTCATTTTCGAGTGCAGAACGCAATAATAAATGGAGTTGATCGGTATCTCTTGAAGGGAAAACAAACCCTGTCTCTGAATGTCGGACCATCTCCGGGATCCCTCCGGCATCGGAGACAATGACAGGTTTGCCGGCGACTTGGGCCTCGATTACGGCGAATGGCTGGTTGTCTTGAATGCTTGGAAGGATGAAGTAGTCCGCATGACGAATAAGCGCCGCTACATCATTCCGATTGCCCAGAAAAAATACATGATCGTTCAGATTTAACTCATTAACAGCGCGCCTTAACTCTCCGCTAAGCGTACCTTCCCCAACCAACCAGCAGATCCAATCGGACCGTTCCATTTTTAATTTAGAAAGGGCACGCAACAGATAAATATGACCTTTAACGACATCGAATCGTGCAGGACAAATAAATATCTTTTTCGCGTGATCCGTTGAGATATGCGAATCATTCAGCATATCCGAACGAAATTGCTCTACATCGATTCCGTAAGGCGATACGTCAATCGCTTCTTCAGGGACGGAGAACTCCTGCACCAGAACCTGTTTTAACCAGTTTGACGGCGTAAGCGTAACATCGCTTACCGTTGCGCCTAATCTTTCTCGTAAAGCGGAGTATTTCCAAAGCAAGCTGGTTTGGTCCTGCTCGGGCAAGCCCATTTCTTTGAGATTAACGAACCACTCTTTGGCTAAGCATCCGTGAATAATCGTTACAAGGGCTGTGGAGGGTGATTTTATTCTCGAGAATATGTGTGCCGTAATAATGTCTTGTGCATGAATGACGTCGTAATCGGTTATGCCGAAGTATATTGCCGCTGCTTCCATACAGTACCTTTGAATTTCTGACTTCAGTATCCAAGGATCGATCCCAGGTATTTGGTATTCGAAAAACTGTTTCGTTTTCTCCGCAATAACTGGATAAAGCGAATTCGTCTCAATAAATAGCCCGCGTTCAGGAATGTAGTATCCTGTCATATCGGGGGTAGGGGAGAAAGTGTCAACTTGATGTCCGGCTCTGCGCAATCCAGTCACCAACTGATTGATATACGTATTGACACCGCCGGCATGCGGAAGCGCCCAATTGCAGGCAATCAATATTCTCATATGCTTCCTCCGCCTTTATCATTTAACGTCCGTATATCTTATGAACAAATTCTCAGTATGTTTGGGGACGTGCACCTATTTTTAAGTCGGATATTAGTAAGCATCAGCCAATTTTCGTAATCAAATGCGTTGAACATGGGTTCCAAGATCGATGACAGACAGGCAGACAGGGCAATGAGTCTACTATTATTCAAATGACGTGATAAACTACCATCTTTGAAGCATTCATGATAATCAACTAAAGCGAACTTGGTTCATTAACATATCATGAATCAAACAGTTCAAGGAGTTGATAGGCATAATGGAGCGCCGTCCCGGTTATAAAATTGGCATTATTGGACTCGGGTATGTCGGGTTGCCGCTTGCCCGATTATTTATTGAGAAAGGGCATGAAGTATACGGAATCGATGCGGACGAACAGAAAATCGGCAAACTTCTTAAAAGGCAAACCTATTTATCGGATTTTACTAAAAAAGAAATCAGGGGCTTATTCAGCAAAAATTCGTTCCACGTCGGGAGCTCTTATGCGCCCATTGAGAAAGTTGACGTAATCATCATCTGCGTCCCAACGCCAATAGATGAGAATCATAAGCCGGACCTGCAATTCGTCATTCGCGCAACGCAGAGCGTGCTGCCGTATTTGAGAAGGGGACAACTCGTCGTTCTTGAAAGTTCGACTTTTCCCGGAACTTGCGAGGAGATATTAAAACCGATCTTGGAGTCGACAGGTATGTCCGTAGGTCGAGAAATCGCGCTTGCGTATTCGCCGGAAAGGATCGACCCCGGATCTGAATGGGAGCTTGAGCGCATACCGAAAATTGTTGGCGGATCGACTGCTTATTGTACGGATTTCGTTAATCAAGTCTATGGATCGGTGTTTGAGCGATTGGTCGTCGTTTCCTCGACGCGCGTAGCGGAATTCGCCAAACTGCTGGAAAATTGTCAGCGTTATGTAAATATTGCTTTCATGAACAGTTTGGTTAAGCTATGCGAGGTATTGGACATTAACCTCTGGGAAGCCATCGAGGCGGCCGGCACAAAGCCCTATGGATTCGTGAAGTACTATCCCGGCCCAGGCGTAGGCGGACACTGTATCCCCGTCGATCCCCTCTATTTACTATGGAAAGCCCATCAACATAACCTGGATCTTCCTTTCATTGAGCTATGCCATCAGGTGAATGAACAAATGCCGATACAAATCGTGGAGCGGGTGAGCAAGAGCATTCTCCCGAAGACATTGAATGATTGCAGCGTGTTCGTCATCGGGGTCACTTATAAAAAAGACGTTAACGATATTCGCGAGTCCACTGCCGTTACGATTATCGAGCTCTTATTGCGGGCAGGGGTTAAAGTGAGCTACTACGATCCGTATGTCGACGAGCTTACTGTAGGGGGCATAACGCTTCATGCGACAGAGCTTACGGTGCGGAACATGAAACAAGTGGATTGTACGCTTATCTTAACGGACCATTCCAGCATTCCGTACGAATTTCTCGTTGCGCAATCGTCCATTGTCATCGATACGCGCAATGCAACGGGAAAAGTGCCGAATCGGAAAAACGTAATCTTAATCTAAGGCGACCGTACAAAAGCGGTATGCAGAAAGGAGGAAACGACAATAAAAATCGCGCTAGTATCCTATTGGTGTATTCCTTATTCAGGCGGCGTATCCTCATACGTACTGGCGCTTCGGCAGGGTCTTGAGAATAGAGGGCATGAAGTCGATATTATCTCCCATGATTCGACTGGCCTAAAGTATCACATCCTGGGCAAAGAAAAATGGATATACAAGCAAACCCTGATGAGTCCGATTATGGAGCAGCTCCAGTTTCGATATAATGTCAAATCATCCATCTACGATTCATGGCTTGCGATGATGGAAGGGGAGCGCAACGCATTTCGCAAAGCGCTAACCGAGTTCGGGTTGAACGGCTACGATTTGATTCATGCGCAGGATGTCATTTCAGCCATCGCCATTTCAGAGGTGAAAGCGAAAGAAGTGCCGCTTGTCATCACGCTTCATGGCAAGTTATCGACGGAATTTCACTTTCAAGGCGCTATTGCCGCCAATACACCGGCTTGGCTGTGGGCCAACGCGCTTGATTATTACGGCCGGATGAGCGGAGATCGCGTCATTGTCCCTTCGCAATGGCTAAAGCGACAGTATTCTCAAGTACTCGTGTCGGAAGAGGCGGAAACGCCCATCGACGTTATTCCGTACGGTTTCGATACGATTTCCTATCTCCGGCAGTCATCCGGCATAAGGTTGAACGATAAAAAAGAAGGGGTCAAGCTGGTTGTTTGTCCGGCCCGTTTAGACGCAGTCAAAGGCCATCACGTATTGCTGCAGGCTTTATCGCTCCTGCTCAAGCGTCGTTCGGATTGGGTTTGCTGGCTGGTCGGGGACGGGGCAATGCGCGAGCAGCTAGAACAATCGGTAGATCAATTGAATCTGCGGCAGTATGTAATGTTTCTCGGGCATCGGAGCGACGTACCGATTCTGCTGAAGGAAGCGGATTGTGTCGTGCTTCCGAGCATACACGATAATTTGCCTTTCTCGATCATGGAGGCGCAGGTTTCCGGGAAACCGATTATCGCGGCGGATACGGGGGGGATTCCGGAGATGATTACGCACAAAGAGAATGGACTGTTGTTCCCCTCGGGGCGGTCGGATTTGCTATGTCATCATATCGACACGCTCTTTAATGATCATAATCTACGCAATCGTATAGCCAACGAAGCCAAACGGAGCGGAATCAAAAAATGGTCTTTAAACGCGATGATCGATCGTATTGCCATTGTATACGGTGAGGCCATTCGCACGAAACGCGGTCGAAAAAGATGAAAATACTAATCGCTACGTACTGGATTTTGCCCCATGTCGGCGGCGTATGGGCGTATGTTAAAGATTTGAAAATGAGCTTGGAGCGTCTAGGGCATGAGGTGGACGTATTAGCGCGGCATCCGGACGAATTGAATTATTATATCGTCAATTCCGGTCGGACGGTCGACAAGCAACGTTTTAAATCCGTCGTTGAAGGCGAAATTCGGGCCATCTATGCACCTTATCAGGGCAGGATCGATGCATGGATCGTGGACCAGGAAATCGAAGTTTGCTGCTTTGCTCTTGCCGCGGCGTATTTAGGGCTCGAGCAGTATCATATCATTCACGCGCAGGATGTCATCTCCTCCAGAGCTTTATGGCAGATCAAACCGGCAACCCTGCCCCTCATCAATACGATCCATGGATGTTTGGCAGCCGATTACTGGACTTCGCTGAAAGGGCAGCCGCCTTCCGAATCGATATGGAAATACGCCGTTGCCCGAGAGTATTACGGTACGACTTCGAGCGATTTGGCTATAGTCCCAAGCCATTGGCTTCGCGACACTTTTGCAGGTTATTGGGTCCCCTTAGATCATATGGAAGTGATTCCTTATGGAATGGAGATCGCGCATTTCTTGAAAAGGACGGATGAACCATCCGATCTGGCCTTGCCGCCAGGATTGCAAGTCATCGTTTGTCCGGCGCGTCTGGACAGCGTAAAGGGACATCATTGTCTATTGGATGCGTTGTATATATTGAAGCAATCCAGAAACGATTGGGTCTGCGTGCTGGTCGGCGATGGATATCTGAGAGAAGAGCTGGAGGCAAAGGCCCGGAATTTAGGTTTGTCCGGCCACGTCATATTCGCCGGCAACAGACACGATATTCCTGCAGTACTGAGAAAAGCGGATATCTTTGTCCTTGCTAGTTTGAATGACAACCAGCCGTTCGCAATAATGGAAGCTCAATTGTCGGGCAAGCCTGTCGTCGCATCCAACGCGGGCGGAATTCCGGAAATGGTAGAGCACGGTCATACCGGGATAATCACGAAAGCGGGGGATAGCAGCGACCTGGCGTACGGCTTGAATCTGCTGCTAACAGATCGACCGCTCCGCAAACGCTTGGCCGAGAACGGATTGAAGTGGGGATTAAAACAATGGTCGCTTACGACGATGATGAATAAATTGATGCCGCTCTACAAGGCGGTCTTGAACAATCGGCGCACGAGAAAAGCAAGTCACCCTGCCAAGCATATCGGCAAACACGCGCCATGGGTAAATGCCTACTTTCGCGATCAATACAAGATGAACATCCCCGAGTCGTTCTCGATCGTAGATGACCATATCGTTGGCTCCGTCCTGTATCAAGCGCGGTGAAAATAATCGGAAGAAAGGAAGAGTAAATTGACCAATGTCCAAGTTACGCCGTCAGGACCGCAGCAAGAACCATCCATTACGCTTAATGTGTTGGATCAAGCGACGGTCATTGTAACGACGAACGACCTGCGTTCGGGTAATAACATGACCACGATTTATCGGTCAACGAACGGAGGGGCGACCTACACCCAGATGCTGCAGCCGCCCCCGGCCGGATTTGCCGCTTCCGGCGACGCGGTAAGCGCTTATGGATACCGCAATCTGTTTCTTGTCGCAGCGACCGCGCTTAACGTCAATCCGGTGCGCGATTCTTCGATAATCGTCTATCGGTCTACGAACAACGGAGCATCCTTTTCAACGCCGATCATCGTGAATGAAGGTTTCGGCGTTAACATTTACAACGACAAGCCCTCGATTGCCATAGATACGTCGAACGGCAGCCCGTACGTCGGCCAATGCTATATTGCTTTTACGCGTTACTACAACAATTTTGCCAAAACGGAAACGTTGTTCACTCGCTCGCTCGATCAAGGATTGACCTGGTCGACGCCCATTTTATTGACGAATCAAGTTCCGGACATCTCCAACTTTGGCACGAGTATCGCGATCGGCCCCGTCGGCCAGATTTATGTCAGTTGGATGCAATACGGACCTGGCACTCCGCAGTTTTTAATGAGAAGATCCGATGACGGAGGTCTTACTTTCGGGCCAACAATCGTCGTCTCCAACGTATTTCTTACGAATAATCCTTTGCCCGTTCCAAACTTCGGGTTTCGCGTATTGACCATTTCCTATTTGGCGGTCGACATATCTCCATTCCTGGGAGAAGGCATCGTCTACGCCGTCTGGCAAGACAATCGAACCGGAACGTCGCACATTTATCTGTCGCGTTCGACTAACAATGGAAACACATGGTCGACTCCGCTTCAAGTGGACGACAGTCCTGTAGGGACGCAAAATTTCTTGCCGAACGTCGCGGTGTCCAGATATAGCGGAGCGGTGAAGGTCATGTATTATACAAACCGGGTGAACAGCGCGTTGATCGATGTGTTCTCTGCGGAATCCGTCAATGCCGGCGCATCCTTTGCGCCTAATGTCCGCGTGACGAGCGTATCTTTCGACCCCAATGCGGATCCTTCGATCGGCTTTCCGACGCCATCGATCGGGGATTATAACGGTCTCGTCTACAAGGCTAGCGGCAGTACGATTCTGACCTGGATGGATACCCGGACCGGACAGCAAAATATATTCGAGGACATCTAGAAAAATTCAGTCGGTGCCGATCACTCTGCCCGTTAGGTTTATCGGTCCGGTAATCGTCGCGGTGCTGGATCCGGCAAGCTCTACGGTCAAGAAATATTGCTGAAATGTCCCGACCATAGGCGCGTCCGGCGATTCGGTCGATATGAAGTCGGTCGTGCAGTCATAGGGAACGCCGCTAGTTTCATCGGGCTCGGTGATACCCAAAAAAACGGAGTCGGTCGTCTGAAAGACGACCGGTCCGTTCAGGCTTGATCGCCTCAGGCGGAAAATCAGCTTAGGCGTATCCGTAGAAGGTTGTTGCGCTCTCCAGGCGACCGAAGAGCTTAATTCGATGCTGTTGCTGATCGAGGCAATTCGTAAAAAAATCGACGTCAGCAACGTTTCGGCGTTCGGCGTAAGGGCCAGCGGTAAAGGCGGCGTTCCCGCCGCCAGTTCTTGAAAGGAAAAATCAATGATTTGCACGGAATCCGCATCTCCCATCTATACGCGAGTAACTTCGCAATAGGAGATGCAGCAAGGGGGCGACATGCTTGTTATAGCGGCCTATTAATTACAAATATACCGTGCCGTCCAGGTGTACTGGACCTGTGATCGTAGCAACGTTCTGGCCGATGTGCTCGACGGTCAGGGCATATTGCTGGAACGTGCCGACGATCGCTGGGGTAGCATTTTCGGTGTGCTGGAAAGACGTCGTGAAATCGAGCGGCGTCCAAGGACCTTCGCTTGCCGTTCCCAGGAAGACAGAATCCGTCGTCTGGAATACGACAGGTGCCGACAAACCCGTTCCGCCTCGGCGAATACGGAACAGCAGCTTCGGAACGATATTGACGACCAGCAGTTGCGCTTCCCAGCCGATCGTTGCTTTGATCTCGATCCGATTGCTGATGCTGTTGATCTGAAGGAAAAGCGATGTCAGCAAAACTTCGGATCCGGGAGAAATTTGAAAAGGCAAAGAACCCGTATTCGCGGCGACTTCTTGAAACTGATAATCTACAACGGTAACAGCCATGTTAATCACCTCCTTTACTAGCCATTTTAAAATCCGATCGTCATACCGGTAAAAGTGATCGGCCCTACGACCTCAATCGACCCGAGACCGCTGGATTGGACGGTCAGGAAGTAATGCTGAGTCGTACCAATCATGCTGGAGTCCGGCGAATCGACGTGATTGATCGTTGTCGTAAGATAATTTGCCGACTTCGTTCCTGTCCCTAAATATTCCGAATCGGTGATTTGATAAACTTCAGGGAAAGTTGAAGCGAATCCCCCACGCCGTATGCGAATGGTCAGTTTCGGGACAATCGGGAGAGACGACGGTTCCGGCTTCCAACCGATCGTCGACTGTAGAACAAGCTTGTCTTGAACGCTCTCGACCCTCAGAAAAATTGAGGTCAATAATGTCTCCGTTCCGGGCGGTAAAAAGATTGGCAGCCACTCAGAGTTCATTTTCACTTCTTGCGAATAAAAATCAATCAAAGATGCCATAAACGCAACCCCCTTTAGCCATTATCCTATGACCCTTCCGATTAACGTGACAGGACCGATAATCGCCGCCTCGCCGGAACCGACGAATTCAGCCGTGAGATGATAATGTTGGTAGGTTCCGAGGATATCGGGAGCGTCCGGGAACGCGGCAAACTGAAATGACGTCGCAATATCAGCTGTCATTACCGGTATAAGGACTCCGGAGCCCGTATAAAGCGAATCCGTTGTTTGAAAGATGAGGGTGTGGTGTTTCGTGAATCCGCCGCGCCGTATACGAAAAATAATTTCAGGAACTGCCGGGAGAAGCGACAGTCGCGCTTCCCACCCTATCGTGCCGTGAAATTCGACAATTACGTTCGGTCTCGCGATATTCAGAAAGACGGACGTGAGCAAAATTTCCGATCTAGGCGTTAAATCGAGCATGAGGGACATTTGCCCGAGAGGGACTTCTTGAGAAGCGAAATCAATGATATGTTCCACAAGTCGTACTCCTTTACCTGATCCGGATGCACTTCTAGTGACAATAGATTCAGCAGAGCGAAGCTGTGAACGGTACAAATCAATCAGGCAAAAAGATTGATTATTGTCGAGGAAGAAACTTCCCCCAATTCCTTAATAAAATATCGCAACGACAGTTCGATCTCGCCGGTTAACGAGGAGATGAGGATAGTGGACGAAGAAATCACGAAGATGGAACGCATGTACGCCACAGCTTATGACGATGTGATGATGGATCATCATTACCGGTATCATCTTGCGCTAAGCTTCATACGCAAGGGAGATTTCGTACTCGACGTTGCCTGCGGTTCGGGGTACGGAACGCATTATATGGCAAAAAACTCGGACGGCGCGTTATTCGTAGGCGTAGATCGTTCGGACCACGGGCTGGAATGGGCGCGCAGTTATTTTTTTAACGATTCCACCGTGTACGTGAAAGCGGATTTGACCGGGGCCTTTTTTGAAGCTTTACCTGTGGACAGTTACGATCTTGTCGTTTGTTATGAGACGGTCGAGCATTTGAAAGAGGATCGCGCGTTTGTCAAGAAATTGCATGCCCTGCTCAAAGCGGGCGGAATCCTGCTGATATCGGCTCCCAACGAAAACGTCATCCCTTATCTAGACAATCCTTATTTTCCGAATCGTGTTAACCCGCATCATTATCGACATTATCGGCCAAAAGAATTGCGGCAACTATTAACCAAGTGCGGGTTTACCGTGCAGCAAACATTAACGCAGGACAATTCAACATACGAAGTTGTCCCGGGGCGAGAAGACGGATTTACAACGATACTTGTAGCTACAAAATAAGCAGGACAAGGGGGCTTCATTAGCCGGGAAAAATCATTCATGAGTAAAGGGTTGCCGCCTTTGGTTTTAGACAGCTATTTAGAGCACACATCCGTGCGCTATTTTTAATCCTTCAAATTACCTGTACTGAGATTACGAAATCGATTCGATTATTTGTTTACCGTGACGAATTGTGGTCGTGCGCAATTGTACGCTTATGAATCGTCATGATATGGTAAATGTCATACGAGGCATGGGGAGTGGACGGGATGGAGGAGAAGCGACCGGCGATCGGAACGGAAGCGATGGTGGTCAGCCCGCACGCCCTGGCATCCGCGGCCGGCGCGCGAATACTGGAGCGAGGCGGAAACGCATTCGATGCGGCCGTTGCCGTGAGCGCTTGTCTCGCGGTCGTATATCCCCATATGACGGGTCTCGGAGGCGATTCCTTCTGGTTGACTTATTCGCCTCAGGAGGGGAGCGTCCGGGGCTATAACGGCAGCGGCCGCGCCGGATCGCTGGCGGCGCCGGAAGCGTTCGCGGGCTGCGAGACGATTCCGACCCGGGGAGTTCGGAGTGCCATAACGGTGCCTGGGATGATCGACGCCTGGGCGGCCGTTCATGGCGAATACGGACGCTTGGCGTTCGCCGACGCGCTCGAGCCCGCGATCGGCTATGCCGAGCGGGGATTCCCGCTGTCGACCGACCAATATGCCCATTCGCGGGATTGTGCGGACATGCTGGCGACGTCGCCGGAGACGTCCGCGATCTACTTGCCGGGCGGGCGCGTTCCAGCCGCCGGTACGAGGTTCGTTCAGAAGGATCTGGCTCGAACGCTCCGAGCGGTGGCGGCGGGCGGACGCGACGCTTTCTACCAAGGAGTGATCGGGGCGGAGATTGCCGGTTACTTGCAGCGGCGAGGCGGACTGATGACGAGGGAAGACTTTGCCGCTCACCGGGGCGACTGGGTCCAGCCCTTAGCTTCCGGCTATCGGGGCTATGACGTCTATCAGATGCCGCCGAATTCTCAAGGGTTCGTCGGACTGATGGCGTTGAACGTATTGGAAAAGTTCGATATTGGGGCCATCGAGCATGGCTCTCCCGAGTATTACCGCCTGTTGATCGAAGCGATCAAGCTTTGCTTCCGCGACCGAGATGCGGTGCTGACCGACCCGGACTTTGCCGATATCCCGCTTCAACGCCTGCTCGACAAAGCGTACGCGGCTGAACTGGCTTCAAGCTTGCTAAGGCGCGGTGCGGCGCCCGTCGAAGCCAAGCCGATGGGCAGCGATACGGCGTACGCCGCCGTCGTCGATCGGGAAGGGAACGCCGTCTCCTTCATTCAGAGTCTCTACTTTGAATTCGGTTCCGGCATCGTCGCGGGCGAGACGGGCATCTTGCTGCAAAACCGCGGTTCGTTTTTCTCGCTGGACCCTGGCCATATCAACTGCCTGATGCCCGGCAAGCGGACGTTCCATACGCTGATGCCTGCCATGGCGTTGCGCGGCGGGCACCCCAGTCTGCTGTACGGAACGCAGGGCGGGGAAGGGCAGCCGCAGACGCAGACGGCCATCTTCACGAGAATGGTCGATTACGGAATGAATCCGCAGCAAGCGGTAAGCGAACCGCGTTGGCTGTGGGGACGAACGTGGGGCGAACAAACAAGCGAGCTGAAGCTGGAGTCGCGGATCGATCCCGCCGTCGCCGCAGCGCTTGCCGCCGCCGGCCACGAAGTGCGGATCGCCGGCGCCTACGACGGAAGGATGGGGCACGCTCACGCGATCCAGGTGGACGAATCCGGCTTCTTGCTTGGCGGGGCCGATCCTCGCAGCGATGGGGCGGCCATCGGTTGGTAACGCCGATGCCGCCCCTGCGTATTCCGGAAAGAGCTGCTCGTCACACGGTCCGTTGATTCAGTATTTGCTTAAATAGAAGAACGAGCTTGAGCTTCAGCAGATTGGCATGCGATTTGAAGTCGACCTGAAGCAGCTCGCCGATCTTATCGAGACGGTACGCGGCGGTATTGCGGTGAATAAAGAGCTGCTTCGCCGTCTCGTTAATCTGGCCGTTGTTTTCGATATAAAGCTCAAGCGTGCGCAGCAAATCCTGCGCGGAGTCCGGCGCCTTGTCGATGATCGGCGACAGCGTCATGTCGAGGAAGCGGCGCATCTTCTCCTCGGGAACCGATTGGAAAATATAGGCCATCTCGACCGTTTCATATTCCGTCACTAATGACTCCATGCCGAGCTTCTCGGCGGTATCCCTGGCGTCCGCGCATTCGCGGTACGCCTGTTCGAGCTGCTCCGGTTTATGCTTCGTATAGCTGAGAGAGATTCGCAGGCTTCCGCCCGTGTCGGAAACGAAGTCGGAGAAAATGCGGGTGAGTAACGGGGCCGCTTTTCCTCTGGCGACGGCGGAAGGGCCGGTAGGAAGGATCGACAAGATCGAATCGCCGACTTGGAAGTGAAGATTGCTCGACTCCTTGAACAGCGGATTATATTGAAGCTCCTGGCGAATCATCCGAAGCAGCCGTTCCTTCTTCGTCTCGCTTATGGCGGTAACGTGGAATAACGCGCATCGGTAAGATCCGCTGCCGAACGGGATGCCGAGCCTCGCGGCGCATTCTAGAAGCGTATCGACCGAGATGTTGTGCTTCAAGTAATTGTGGAGCAGCGATACGAACTCGTTTTGCGTCGATTGTTCCAGATAATGCCGCTCGACGGCGTTCAGGTGGTGGGAGATCATCTCCGCGGCTTGATGGTACAAGCCTTCTTCCTCTTTAGGAGGCAAGCCCCGGGAGAGCTGGAAGACGACGCTGCCGATAATATCCTGGCCTGCGACCGCGCTCTTCAGCGGCAGCCGCAGAACGTGCGCGTTCGCCGTCCGGAGCCACTGGGCAATCGGCTTCTGCGGCTGCTTCAAGATCGGATCCAGATCGGTGGGGTTTAAGCTGCAATGGAGGACTTGCCCGCGAAGGCCGACGATCGCCATCGGTACGCCGAGGATGGCGTCGATCGTTCGGAGCATGTCGCTCGTAGGTCCGGGCGCCAGCGCGAAGCGCATCAGCTCCTTTTGCTTGTCGAGCACGCCGTGCAGGAGCTTGGTGCTGCGTTGCAGCTCGGCATTGAACAGTCCTTTCATCTGATCGGAGAAGGTGAAGGGGAACGGAAGCTCGATCAGCGGGAATCCAAGCCTGTCGGCTTCCGCCAGCATGTCGTCGGGGACTTGAGCCCAGAACCTCCCGAGTTTGATGCCGATTCCGGCGGCGCCCTTCTGAGCCAGCTTGCGGAGCAGTCGCACGCCGTCGGAAGGCGCGTCCTTCATCAGATAAGCGGTTGTGAACAGAATATCGCCTTCGCGAACCCAATCGGTAATATCCGGAGCGTCCATCACGTTGACGGATTTAACGATCCGATTGACCCCATCTTGCCCGGCCGTAAGTTTGCCCTCGGACAGGGGATAAATTTTGAGCGCGTCTTCCACGGTGAGATACATGGCCGAATCCCTCCTCGATCGCAATTCCCGATATTCTCCTTTGCTAACGGCAACTTAGTCGAGCTGAAAAAAAAGAAGCTTCTTCACGGACCTGGCGGCAGAGCTGGGGTTTGTTGTTTGGAAGGAAGAGCAGACCATCGACAACGATATCTAAATGTAACAATACATGACGCAAGGGCTTGCGCCTTTGATTTTTACTCATTTTAGGCTATAAACATTTACAAATCAATAGGTGATTTATTGTGATTGCGTACAAATCGCCTCTTATAACTCTTTGTCTGATTGAATATATGTTATATATACTCACATAAAAGAGAATTTCTAAAGAAGGAGGGGGTTGCCGTGGAATTTGCAAACGTGACGATTCAACGGAAAGTCTCATGCATCCTGCGCGACGGCGTGACGCTATATGCCGACATCTACAGGCCGTCCGATGCCAAAGAATATCCAGTCTTGCTCATGCGGCAGCCCTACGGAAGGATGATCGCTTCGACGGTCAGCCATGCCCACCCGGTATGGTACGCGTCGCGAGGTTATATGGTCGTCGTACAGGACGTGCGCGGCCGAGGAGACTCGGAGGGCGAATTCGTGCCGTTCGCGCACGAAGCCGAAGACGGCTACGACACAGTCGAATGGGCGGCTGCGCTGCCCGGATCGAACGGCCGCGTCGGCATGTACGGCTTCTCCTATCAAGGAGCGACCCAGTGGGCTGCTGCGTCCTTGCATCCCGAACGCTTGGTTGCGATCGCGCCCAGCATGACGGCTGCCGACCTGTACAGCGGCTGGATGTATCCGTACGGCAGCTTCGACGTGAATAACTGTCTGCCTTGGGCATACCAGCTGGCTCGAGACACAGCCCGCCGGGCCGGGGATACGGAAGCCGAAGCTGCCTGTACCCGCATCATGGCGGAGCCCGGATCCATTCTGCGGCAGCTCCCTTATGCGGAAGGACACCCGCTTCTGGAGCGATACATGCCTGCCTACTTCGATTGGGCGCGACATCCGGAATATGACGACTACTGGGAGTCGTTCAATTGGTTGGAGCCGTTCCGCAAGCGTCCGATTCCGGCTCTGCACATCGGAGGCTGGTACGACTTTTTGCTGCACGGAACCATCCGATCCTATACCGCGCTGCAAGATGCGTACTCTCCGGCGTTATTCCACCGATTGGAGATCGGGCCGTGGACGCACATCCCGTGGGGTCGCAGAGCGGGCGGGTACGATCATGGGCCCGAAGCGGACGGCGGGGTGCACCTTCTCCAGGCGCGTTGGTTCGATTACTGGTTGAAAGAAGACCGAGACAACGGCTTGTTCGAAGAACCGCCTGTCCGGTATTTCGAGCCAATGACAAGGAGCTGGGTGCGAACGGAGCGATATGGATCCCCTCCGCATGAGGGAAGCGTTAGACGTTTTTATTTATCGGGCTCGGAATCGCCGGCCAATGGAGCCCTTGGCGGAGGCCGTCTCGTGGAACGTATCGATTCGATCATCGCCGATTCGGCGCCTGACGTGTTCGTCTACGATGCAAGACTGCCGATGCCGTTATCCCAGACCGTCCCTGCGGATGTTAGCGGCCGCCAGGATCGCTACGAGATTCTCGTATACACAAGCGCGCCGCTGGCCCAAGAGCTCCAATTGTTCGGCTCTGCGAAGCTGAGTGTGCGATGCCAGGTGATGGACGGTCCGACCGACCTGGTCGCTTCACTGACGCTGGTGCTCCCGGGAGGCGAAGCGAGATTCCTGTCCGCGGGGCGAACGGAGATCGGAGCGGCCGTCCAAAACGAGGTCGGAGTCGGCGGCTGGGAGACGGCCGAGATCGAGCTCAGGCCGCTCGCGATCCGTTGTCCGGCCGGCGCTTCGATTCGGGTGGAGCTGACGGGCAGCGGATTCCCGCTGCTGCTGCGTCATCCGAACGGACGATCGATCGGAGAAGCGGTACTGGCCGGTGCAGGCGATCTTCATATCGCAGCGGTCGCGGTGGACAGCAAGCCGGACTGCGCCTCCGTGCTGGAGCTGCCGATCGTTCGCGGAACAGACTGAAGTGGTTGAACCGACGAACGAGTCGTTCTCCTATCCGTGAGCGGGCCGGGATGAATTCTGAATATTCGACAGGAGCGTGACCGCAATGGGATCCGTTATGAAAATCGTAAACGTGTCGCTGCCGCTTCGCGACGAATCGCGGTTGTATACCTTAATCGCGGCCGACGGCCGATGGACGGCGGTCGAACCGCAAGCGCGCGACATCTTGCCGCCGGAGCGGGAAGCGGATCGCCGGGTGCCGATCGACGCCTGGGACGGTTCCGCGGCCGAGCCCGGGAAGGCGATCTGCCTCGATGCTGAAGGCAGGGCGGCGCTGCCGGCGATGGCCGACGCCCACATGCATCTCGACAAGGCGTTCTCCCTTCCGAAGGTGGGCAACGCGACCGGTACGCTGGAAGAGGCGATCTCGAATTACGCGTCCGCCGTTCCGGCGTTCTCTAAAGAAGAATTGAAGGCGAGAATGATGCGATCGGCGCTGCAGGCGATCTCGTGCGGCACGACGGCGATCCGCACCCATCTGGATTTTCACGTCCGCCACGGAAGGGAAGTGGCGCTGCGCACGATCGAAGCGGCGCTCGAGGTGAAGGAGGCGCTTGCGCCGTACGTCTCCATTCAGACGTTTCCGATGCTGCCGTGCTACGACTTGAATGATGAAGCGTTAGACCTCGGCGCGGAGGCGATAAGGATGGGGGTGACCGGCGTCGGGGGCGCCCCGCACATCTCGACGTCGCCGGAGACGGACATCGACAAGCTGTTCGAGCTTGCGGGCAGGCATGGATGTCCCATCGACCTGCATTCGGACGAGAGCGACGATCCGAACGTCCGTACCGCCGCATACATCGCAGGCAAAACGCTCGAATACGGCTGGGAGGGAAAGGTAACGGTCGGCCATCTGTGTTCGCTCGCGGCAATGACGGACGATGAGGCGGCCGCCATCATCGCGCGTCTCGCGGAGGCGCGAGTCGGCGCGGTGACGCTGCCCGGCGCGAATTTGTATTTGCAGGGAAGGCGCGATCGCTTCCCCGTCCGCAGAGGCGTGACCCGCGTCCGCGAACTGCTCGCAGCCGGCGTGCCGCTGGCCGCCGCGTCGGACAACATCCATGATCCGTTCCACCCGTTCGGCAAGGGGGATCTGCTTCAGATCGGCTTAATTACGGCTTATGCCGCGCACATGGGCAGCCCTGCGGATATCCGCGAGGTGCTGCGGATGATCGCCGAACGTCCGAACGCCGTGATGGGGTTGACCGGACGCGGCATCGAGCCCGGCAACGACGCGGACCTTGTTCTGTTCGACGCATCGACGCCGGAGGAGTTGTTGACGATGGTGCCTGAGCGACGCTGGGTATGGCGCAAAGGCGCTTGTATAAAGGTCGCCGGGAGCCGGCCGTCGTGGAAGTCCGGGACTTTGGCGCAATTGTGGGACGACGCGAGCGAGAGGGTATCGTTCGGCGGAAGGAGCGTGCGCGTATGACCAACGTGCTCGTCATTTATTGCAGCGCCTACGGACACGTATTCGGCTTGGTTAAGGCGGCGGCGGAAGGCGCTGCGGCGAACGGCTGCGAGGTTAGACTGCGTCGCATTCCGGAGCTGGAAGCCGAGCGGAATCGTACGCCCTATCAGGATAAATTCAAGAAAAAGGAGGCTGAATCCGGCTTAGCCGTTCATTTCAATACCGTCGGACGGTTCGAAAAGTACGAGCGCGCGCTCGAGCTGCAGAAAGACATTCCGCTTGCGAATAACGACGATCTGCGCTGGGCGGACGGCATTGTCTGGGGTTTCCCGACCTATTACGGGTTCATGCCGGCCCAAGTCAAACTGTTTCTTGAATTCGCCTCCGACTTATGCGCGGACGGCAGCCTTGAGGGCAAGCCCGCGGGCTTGATCACGAGCTCGGGCTCGATCCATACCGGCCAAGAGGCGACGCTGCTCACGTCGATGGTTCCTCTGTTTCACTTCGGCATGATCATGGTCGGCTTGCCTTATTCAGAGAATCCCGAGTATCTGACCGCGGATGCGATCGGCGGTTCGCCTTACGGCGCTTCGACGATCGCCGGACCGGACAGCTCCCGCTCGCCGGACGAGAGAGAGCTCAAGATGGCCGGGAGACTCGGAAAACGGGTGGCCGCCGTCGCTTCAGCGCTCCGTCAATCCGGATTTCTCGATAAATAAAATCGAAATGGGCTTCATGAGGGGTGGGCGGCCGTGTATGTGAGATAACATTCCATAACTTGTTTTCGTCATCGTAACGAAGACCAATAAGACAGCCTTTTCATTGTAAACACGCACATAATTGCTAGTTGTTCGTTGAGTTTTCAGAAAATTGCGTTATATAATGTGACACAAATAGCCGCGCGTTAAAGCGAGTCCTCGCATTGATGCGCAGCGTCGGCGAATAGGTCCACGCCATCTACCTTTGGGAGGGAATGCGATGAATTCAACGATGTTGGCAGGTTCAAGCCCTGGTATGGCGGTCGGGAGCGGCGATCAATCCGGAATCCTCGTCGGCATGCAAAATATCGGCAAGATTTATCCGAACGGCACGATTGCGGTGCAAAACGTCAACTTGCTGGCAGGGGAGCGCGAATTCCTGTGCTTCGTCGGTCCTTCGGGCTGCGGCAAGTCCACGATTTTCAACATGATCGCCGGGTTGACCAACCACACGTCGGGCGAGCTGGCGGTGCTGGGAACGACGCCGAAGGAAGCCCGCAAGCAGAATGAGATTGCGTTCGTGTTCCAGGAGCATACGCTGCTCCCTTGGTCGAAGTTGATCGATAACGTCACGATGCCGCTCACGCTCCGAGGAGTCTCCAAGAAGGAACGGATGCAGGAGGGGGAGCGGGTGCTTGAGCTCGTCGGATTGAAGGATTACATGAAGGTTCTGCCCCGGCAGCTGTCCGGCGGCATGAAGATGAGGGTATCCATCGCGAGGGCGCTCATCTCCAGGCCGAAGCTGCTGCTCATGGACGAACCGTTCGGCGCGCTGGATGAGATCACCCGCCAGACCCTTCAGGACGAGCTGCTGAACATATGGTGCAACGATCGGAAGATGACGGTGCTGTTCATCACCCACAACGTGTTCGAAGCCGTGTACCTCTCGACCCGGGTTGTCGTCATGACGCCGAGGCCGGGGAAGGTGGCGGACATCGTCCACATCGAGGCGCCTTTCCCGAGAACGAACGACTTTCGGTCATCGCCCGAGTTCGGCGGTTACGTCCACGCCGTAAGCGAGTCGCTTAAGCATTAGCGGCAAGAGGGGCGAGGGGGCGGTTCAAGCCGAATCGGCAGACGCAACAGCGCCATAATGACATCAAGAAAGGGGATTTCCGAATGGAAAAGTTGGTTGTCAGCGTGAACGGAATTCCGGAGCAAGGGGGCGTCGAAATGACTTCCGCGCAGACGCTTGAACCGGCACCGCAAAAACGGAAAGCTGGCGCCTCGTCCGGCTCGCCGCTTCGTAAATTCGCGATCCATATCGCGCCTCCGCTGATCGTGCTCATCTTGTTTCTCGGCTTCTGGGAGCTTGCGATCCGCCTGGCCGACGTGAAGCCCTACTTGTTCCCCAAGCCCTCGGATATCGTGAAGGCCGCGGCAGAGAACGGGCATAACCTCCTCGTCTCCGTCCGGACGACGATTGCCGAAGCCGTGCTCGGCTTCGCGTTCAGCGTCATCCTTGGCGTCGCGTTCGCGATCGTGCTCGCGCTGTCCAAGACGGTGGAACGAAGCGTGTATCCTTACGCGATCATTCTCCAGACGATTCCGATCGTCGCCGTCGCGCCGATCATCGTCATCTGGTTCGGCGCCGGGATGAACGCCATCGTCATGATCGCCTTTCTCATCGCCTTTTTCCCGATATTGTCCAACACGCTCATCGGCCTCAATTCTACGGAAGCGAACATGAAGAACTTGTTCTACTTGTACAACGCGACCAAGTGGCAGACGATCTGGAAGCTTCGCATTCCCGCCGCGCTGCCCTACATGCTCGCCGGGATGAAAATCTCCTGCTCGCTGTCGGTCGTCGGCGCCATCGTCGGCGAATACATCGCGGGAATCGGCGGTCTGCAGGGCGGTCTTGGCTATGCGATTACGGTCGCCTCGACCCGCCTGCAAACCGCATACCTGTTCGCTTGCGGACTGAGCGCGGCGGTGATGGGAATCGTCTTTTTCCTCTTGATTAACGCGCTGTCCAACCGGCTGCTGCGGTCCTGGCATGATTCCGCCATAAACGGTTAACGGAAGGGAGTGCACGCTATTGAAACGATCGCAACTTAGCTTCAGCATCGCGGCCGCGCTGCTCCTCGTCGTCGCCGCCGGCTGCTCGTCCGCCGCGAACCAAACCGATATCGCCGCCTCATCGACGAGCGGCGCGGGGGCTGCATCGCCGGCCGGGGAGGGAGGGGTCGCATTTCAGCCAAGTCCGGCGAAAAGCGACTCTTCCAGCCCGGCCGATCCGCAGAAACTACAGAAGGCGCGGTTGATCGAAGGGTGGTACGCCAAAGGCGAGGATGGCGGTTACTTCGCGGCCCTTCAACGAAACTACTACAAGGACGCCGGCGTCGATCTGACGATTCAGCCGGGCGGTCCGCAAGTATCCGGGCTGCAGCTCGTCGCGTCGGGCAAGGCGGACTTCGGCATCTCGTATGCCGACGATATTTTGCGGGCGCGAGAACAAGGAATTCCGGTCGTCGGACTGCTGGCCGGATTCCAATATACCCCGCAGGTGCTTATCTATCATGCGGACGATCGCATCGGCGGGTTCGAAGATTTGAACGGACGAACCGTCTTTATACAACCCGGCGTGCTTTATTGGGAATTTATCAAGAACAAATACAAGCTGGCGGACGTGAACGAGCTCAACTACACCGGGCAGCTGGTAAATTTCATCAACACCAAAGGTTCCCTGAACCAGGGCTACATCACGAACGAGCCTTACGCGCTCGGCCAGCAAGGCGTCGACGTGAAGACGCTGAAGATCGCCGATTCCGGCTATGCGAACTATTGCGACGTGCTGTTTACGACTGAAGACTATCTGAAGAAGCATCCGGATATCGTCCGAGCGGTCGTGCAGGCGAGCCAGAAGGGTTGGTCTTATTACCTCGACAACTACGAGAGCGTCAATCCGTTTATCCAGACCTACAACAAAGATATGACGGTGGAAGCGATGAACTATGAGGCGCAGCAGGAGGCTCCGTTCATCCTGAATGACGAGACAAAAGCGGAAGGCATCGGCCACATGACGTTGGAGCGTTGGAATGCCGTCCAAGAACAGATGATTCAGGTCGGGGGTCTGAAGGCCGAACAAGACGTTTCCCAAGCATTCACGACGGAATATTTGGCCAAACCGTAGCCGCAAAGAGGAGACATAGCCATGATGCGAAAGCTGGGTCACAGACAGAACAGTTGGCACGTATCGCGGGATCTGGCCGACCTTCGGCGAGAGACGTTCACGCCCGTTGCCGTCGAGTTCGATGCGGAGCCGCAGCGCCTGCGGCTCGATCTGGGCAGATGCGCGATCGTCGTCGTCGACATGCAGAACGACTTCTGCTCTCCGGGCGGCTGGCTCGCTTCGATCGGCGTCGATACGGCGCCGCTGCTCGCGCCGGTCCGGCCGCTGAACCGGCTTCTGCCCGCTCTTCGAGCCGCCGGCGTTCCCGTCATTTGGCTGAATTGGGGCAACCGGGAGGATCGCTTGAATCTGAGTCCTTCCGTGCTCCACGTCTACGATCCGAGCGGCGAAGGTCGAGGACTCGGCAGTCCGCTGCCGGGCAGCGGTTCTCGCGTGCTGGAGAAGGGGAGCTGGGGAGCGGCCGCAGTCGACGGTCTGATCCTCGAACCGGAAGACATCTTCGTGGACAAATATCGGATGAGCGGATTGTGGGATACGCCGCTCGACAGCATTCTTCGCAACCTCGGCGTCGCCACGCTGCTGTTCGCCGGGGTGAACTTGGATCAATGCGTCATGCATACGCTGCAGGATGCCGTCTGCCTGGGCTATGACGCGGTTCTGCTGGCGGACTGCTGCGCGACCAGCTCGCCGTCGTTCTGCGCGGAGGCGACCTATTACAATATCAAGCAATGCTACGGCTTCGTTGCCAGCTCCGACGCCTTGCTCGGAGCGATGGGCGCCGTCGTCGGCATGGCGGAGGAGAGATCACGATGAACGAGCTGGTACTAGGCCACTTCGAGCAATGTCCCGTGCGAAAAATTTCGGCTAAGGATACGAACAAATTCGTCCTTCTCTGCGACGGCACGCAAGCGCCGTTCGTGTCGGTCGTCGAGATCTTCGATAAGGACGGACAGACGCCGCCGAACGAGCATGCGGAAGCGCACGAATACTTCTATGTGTTGGCGGGAGAAGGCGTCGCCATCGTCGGCGACAAGGAGGCGACGATCGGGACCGGATCGTTCTTCGTCGTCCCTCCCGGCAACAACCATCAAGTGCGCAATACCGGCTCGGGCCGTCTATACGTGCTCACGACCATGGTGCCGGACGAGCAATTTTCCGATCTGATTAAGTCGGGCCCCGAAGCCATGCTTGACGAGGAGGACTTGCGCGTTCTGAACGGCGTACGCCAGACCGCGTTGGGGACGCAGGGCTGATGCCGCTCCCGGCCGCATTCGCCGGATCGATAGAGAGAAACGGAGGAGAACCGATGCCGAGCGGCTGGAACGCTTATATAAATGAAGCGCTGACGGTGGAGCCGACCGGCGCCGGCTTGCTCGACAAGCTGACCTTCGCCGTCAAAGATGTATTCGAGATCGCCGGACATGCGAGTTCCGCGGGCAATCCGGATTGGCTGGACAGCCACGAGCCGGCCCGGAAGCATGCGGAAGCGGTAGAGCGCCTGCTGCGCCATGGCGCTCGCGCCAAAGGGGCGGCCGTCACGGACGAGCTCATGTTCAGCTTGAACGGAGAGAACCGCCATTACGGAACGCCGGTCAACCCGCGCGCGCCCGGATGCATTCCCGGAGGCTCTTCGAGCGGTTCGGCCGTCGCGGCCGCCGCCGGACTCGCCGACTTCGGGCTCGGCACCGATACAGGCGGCTCTGTTCGCGTTCCATCCGCCTACTGCGGGCTGTACGGCATTCGCCCGACCCATGGGCTCGTTCCGGTCGAGGGCGTCATCCCGTTAGCTTCAAGTTTCGACACGGTCGGCTGGATGGCCCGCGACGCCCGGACGCTTAGGCTTGTCGGGGAGGCGCTGATCGGCGACTGCGTTAAAGACGGGGGAGGATTTCGCCGTCTCCTCGTAGCGGACGACGCCTGGGGGATCGCCGACGAAGGCTGCAGACAGGCGCTCCGGAGTTCGCTTGACGCATTGATGCGGAAAATGGAAGCCAAGACGGTCTCCTTGACCCCGACGGGACTGGCAGACTGGGCGGCCACATTCCGAACGCTTCAAGGCTTCGAGATCTGGGCGTCTCATGGCGAATGGATCGAGCGCTGCAAGCCTCGATTCGGCCGGGACATCGCCGATCGGTTCGCTTGGGCGAGCAAGCTTCGGCAGGAAGATTATGACGCGGCTTTGCCCAAACGGCAACGGGCACGGGAGCGGCTCGTCTCGTTGCTTGGAGATGACGGGCTGCTCGTCGTTCCGACAGTGCCGGGCGCGGCTCCGCGCATCGGACTGCCGGACGATGAAGTCGAGCGGACGCGAACGAAAGTCATGCAGCTGTCCTGCATTGCCGGCCTCGGCGGGCTGCCACAAGTGACGATTCCGCTTGACGGCCCGGGCGGATTGTCCGTCGGACTGTCGTTCATCGCCGGACCGCAGCGGGATAGGCGCCTGCTTCGCTGGGTGAGCGAGGAGTCCGCGCAATGGGTTCAAGGCCAGGCGGCGACCGGCTGAACGATTCGTTATGGCTGGCGGAATGACGAAACGGCGGCAAAGCAGACGAAGCTCGAAGCCGGTTCGCGCGGCAGCGACTTGAGAGAAACTCCCTGAGGAAAGGAACGTGCCTATGTTCGCCCGATATGAAGGGGTCGCTTGGGAAGAGCGCTTCCTGCCCCGGCTGACCAGCAGACAAATACGCGAAATGCCCAAGGAGGACGCCCTTGTCATTTTGCCGATCGGCGCCGTCGAGCAGCACGGCCCTCATCTTCCCGTCATTACGGACGCGCTGATCGGGGAAGCGACGCTCACGCTCGCGCTCGAACGTCTCCCGGCGCACGCGCCGGTGTGGCTGCTTCCGCCGATCGCCTACGGCAAGAGCAACGAACACCTCGGTCTGCCAGGAACCGTGTCCATCTCCGCGGCGACGCTGCAGGGGCTTGTGACGGATATCGCGGCAAGCCTGAAGCTCAGCGGCTTTCGCAAGCTGCTGCTGTTCAATACGCACGGCGGCAACGTCGACCTGCTGAATGTCGTATCCCGCGAGATCCGGATCGCCCATGACATGACGGTTTTCTACTTGTCTCCTTCCAGCCTGGGGGCGGCGAATGGCGTGATCGATCCGGAAGAGCTGGAATACGGCATCCACGGCGGCGACTACGAGACTTCGATCGTCATGGCGATCAAGCCGGATTGGGTGCAGAAACAGTGGCTCGTGTCCGAGTTGCCGAATATCGGCGACAAGCGGTTCCTTACGCTCGAAGGCAGCATTCGATTCGCTTGGCGGATGGCCGATATCTCGGAGACCGGCATCTGCGGAGACGCCACGAAGGCGACCGCGGCCAAGGGAGAGATCATCCAAGAGCGGGTGGCCGACATCTTGGCGGAAGCGTTCGCGGAGCTGTGCGCGTTCGATGTGGCCGACGTGCGCGGCGCTTCGAAGGTCTCGCTATGAAGCTGACTGCGATCCGGACGGCCGGCAGGGAGGAAGCCGCCGTCCGAACGGCGTACGGTCTCGTTCCCGTTCGCCTCCTCAACGAAGCGGCGGGGACCGAGTGGGGCGACACCGTACAGCTGTTGCTCGATAGCGAGCAGCTGGCCCGGTTGAACGGCTGGCTGCAGGATAAAGGCGCTGCTGTACTCTCGACCCTCGAAGCGATCCCGCTTGAGAGGGCGGAATACGCGCCGCTCTATCGGCGCCCGCGGAAAATATGGGGGATCGGAGCGAACTACCGGGATAAAGCCGCGGACATGAGCGTCGTTCCGCCGGAAGCTGAGCCGATCTGCTTCATGAAGCCGGACACGAGTCTGATCGGTCTCGGGGACGCCATCGTGTTGCCTCCCGAGGATGGGCGATATACCGCAGAGGCGGAGCTTGGCATCGTCATCGGGCGGACGTGCAAGGATGTCCCGGAGGAAAAGGCGCTCGACGTTGTCGCAGGCTTCGCCGCGACGCTCGACATGACGGCGCAGCATATTCACGCGCGCAATCCGCGTTTTCTCGGCCGGTCCAAAAGCTTCGATACATTTTTCAGCATCGGGCCGGAGCTGATCACGCCGGAGGAGATCGAAGATCTCGCAGCGCTCCGGGTGGAGACGGCGTTGAACGGCCGCGCGATGCATCGCGCTTCGGTAGCCGAAATGATCTATACGATTCCTTTCATCATTTCTTATTTTTCCCGCATCATGACGCTGCTCCCAGGCGACATCATCATGACCGGAACGCCGGGCTCGGTCGAGATCGCAAGCGGGGTTACCGCAGAATGCCGGATCTCCGGCTTCGCTTCGCTGGCGAATCCCGTTCGGCAGGCAGGCGAGCTCGAGGAGCCCACGTTCGAATCGAATGGAGGCGGATGAACATCATGACCCACGCATGGAAATTTGAAGCGGAAACCGGTCTTGACGGCATCCCGGTATATACGGACGAAGCGACCGTCGAGAAGCTGTCGAAGGACTTTTATTGGTACTCGCCGGTGCTAGAGCGGAAGCTTAAATCGAAAAAAGCGGAAGCCGTCTTCGCGCCTAAGAGCGAAGACGAAGTGAAAGCGGCGCTCGCCTTCGCCTACCGCCATCGGATTCCGGTGACGGTTCGCGGCGCAGGAACGGGCAATTACGGCCAAGCGATTCCGCTCGAGGGCGGCATCGTCATGGATCTGAGCGGTCTTGATCGTATACTCGAGATCGGACCGGGTTATGCGCGGGTGCAATGCGGCGTTAAGCTGGGCGTGTTGGAAAAGCGGGCGCGCGAAGAGGGGCAGGAGCTGCGCATCTACCCCAGCACGTATGCCAAGGCGACTGTCGGCGGCTTCGTATGCGGCGGCTCCGGCGGCGTCGGTTCGATCGCGTGGGGCAATCTGTGGGACGGCAATGTGCAGAGTGCCGTCGCCTACACGATGGAACAGCATCCGCGGAGATTGAAGATCGAAGGCTCCGAACTGTTCGACTATATCCACAACTACGGGACGACGGGCATTTTAACCGAAATTGTACTTCCTCTCGCCGCGAGAAGAGATTGGATGCAGACGGTCGCGGAGTTCGACGACTTCGAATCGGCCGTCCGCTTCGGGGAGGCGCTCTCCCGTGACGGCAGCGTTCCGAAGCGGCTTGTGACACCGATCGAGTGGCCGCTGCCGTCGTTCTTCAAGCCGCTGGCCAAGGCGCTGCATCCGAACAAGTCCGTCGTCTTTGCGGAGACGGACGGAGGCTCACTATTGCAGCTCGAACGGCTGGTCGAAGAATTCGGCGGCTCCATCGGTCACGTCATTCCCCCGGAAATGTACCGCAAGACGATCGGGCTGTCCGATTTTACGTGGAACCATACGACGCTCTGGGCGCTGAAGGCCGACTCCGCGTACACGTATTTGCAGGCCGGCTTCGCTCCCGAACGCTATATGGAGCAGCTTCGCGAGCTGAAGGAGAAGTTCGGGGACGAGCTTCTCATGCACTTCGAATGGGTGCTTGACGGCGGACGGCTGCTGCCCAACGCGCTGCCGGTCGTCAAGTTTACGACGGAGGAGCGTTTGTACGAGATCATCGATACCTGCCGATCGATCGGAGTCGAGATCTACGATCCGCACACTTGGCTGCTGAATAACGGCGGGCGCGGCGCAGTTCCGGGCATGCGCCGGCGGAAGGATGCGAACGATCCGCTCGGCCTGCTCAATCCGGGCAAAATCGGTTGACGGCGGAATAGAGTAGAGAAAGAGCTGCTGGACGGATGGGAGTCAGGAATATTGACTTTGTTTCCGTCGGAAGAAGAAAGGGGCGAGGGAGCATGGGCACGCTGCTAATCAAGAACGCCAGATCGATCGTCACCATGAACGATGCCCGGGACGTCGTCGAAGGCGGAAGCCTGTATGCGATCGGCCAAGAGATCGTCGCCATCGGCGAGGACATTCCGTATGAGGATGCCGACACCGTCATCGACGCCGCCGGGATGATCGTCTATCCGGGATTGATCAATACGCATCATCATTTGAATCAGACGCTGACCCGCAACATTCCTCTCGCCCAAGATTGCGGCTTGTTCGACTGGCTCGTCACGCTATACGACATCTGGCGGCACATGCGCCCGGAGGACGTCTACACCGGCGCCGTCGTGGGGCTCGGCGAACTGCTCAAGTCCGGTTGCACGACGGCGGCGGACCACTTCTATTGCTTCCCCGACGGCATCTCCGGCGAGCTGATCGACGAGGAGATTCGCGCGGCGGCCGAGCTTGGCATCCGCTTCTATCCGACCCGCGGCTCGATGACGTTGGGCCAATCGAAGGGCGGGCTGCCGCCGGATATCGTATGCCAATCCGATGAAGTTGCGCTTAAGGATACGATACGCGTCATCGAAAAGTACCACAGCGCCGACAAATTCGCCATGGTACGCGTCGGGGTGGCTCCGTGCGCTCCCTTCAACGTGACGTCCGACCTGCTTCGCGAGTCGGGGGCATTAGCTAGAAGCTACAAGGTACGGCTGCACACGCATCTGGCGGAAACGCTCGACGAGGAGCAATACTGCCTCGAGAGATTCGGCGTCCGTCCGCTTGCGTATATGGAACGGCACGGCTGGGTCGGCGACGACGTCTGGTTCGCGCACGGCATCCACTTTCAGGACGGGGAGATCTCGCTGCTCGGCAAGCATAGCTGCGGCGTCGCCCATTGCCCCTCCAGCAACATGAAGCTGTCATCGGGCGTGCTGCCGCTTCTTAAGATGCAGCGCGCCGGCGTGCGGGTCGGGCTCGGCGTAGACGGATCGGCTTCCAACGACGGCGGCCATATGCTGACGGAAGCGAGAATGGCGTACCTGCTCCACAAGCTCTCGCACGGAGCGGCTTCGATCGACGCGGCCGATGCGCTTGCGATCGGAACGCGCGGCTCGGCCTCGGTGCTCGGCTGGGCGGATGCGATCGGCTCACTCGAGGTCGGCAAGGCGGCCGATCTGTTCATGATCGATTCGCGCAGACTGGCGTTCGCCGGCGCGCTGTTCGACGACATGGCGCTCCCCGTCGTGACGGGGGTCGCAGGGCCGGTCGACATGACGATCGTCGGGGGCCGAGTCGTCGTCAAGGAAGGCCGTCTCGTCGGCATCGACGAAGAAGCGGCGGCAGAGCGGGCTCAGGCGGCAGCCCGGCGTCTTGTGAACGAGGCGACGCTGCTCACGGGAATTGATTACCGCCGCTCCCGCTTGAAGAGGGCATAGGCGAGACGCTGGGGTCCCAGGCGGAAGGGAAGAGCGGAATGAACCAACGCCGATGGCGAGCCGAACGCCAGGCACGAAGCCGGGGGCATGACGATGCCGCCCGGCTTCGCCATTTTCCGCGCCGGACGAATGATCCCAAAGCGCGGATCGATCGCGGCAATCGCAATCAAGACAGGGAGGGACGGTCCATGGACGCGGAGACGGTATTCGCAGTTGCCGAACGATCGCTGTACCCCGCGGTACTGGCGACGCTCATCGAGGCGCAAGGGCATTCCTACCGCAAAGAGGGAGCCGTCATGCTCCTGATGGCGCATGGCAAGACAGTAGGGAGTCTCAGCCCCGGATGCCTGGAAGAGGACCTTGCGTACAAAGCCGAGGAGGCGTTGGCCGCAGGCCGATACACGATCGCCGAGTACAACCTAAGACCCGAGGAAGATGCCGTGTGGGGCGAGGATATCGGATGCGGCGGAACGATGCGGGTTTTGCTCGAGCCCGTCGCCGATGGATTGCGGACGGCGCTGGGTGAAGTCGTCCGCTTCGTTCGCGAAGGCTCGGGCGCGCGGCTCTCCCGCCGTTTAATCGGCGGCCGTCTCGCTTACGAAGTCCGTCCCTTGTTGCCCGATGGTGGTCGGACCTCGAGCTGTGAGAGCGCGAATGCGCCTTTCTATGAATCGCTTCATTATCCGCGGGAACGCCTATTGATCTTTGGAGCGGGAGAAGAGGCCTCGGCGGTAGACGCGTTGGCGAGAGGGGTCGGATTCCGAACGATCGTCGCCGATTGGCGTCCGGCTCTCTGCTGCGCGAGCCGGTTCCCCTCGTCCGAAACGGTCGTAGGCGACGCTGACGCGATTGCCGCACGGTGTCAGATGGGGAAGACGGACTTCGTCATGCTGGCAAGCCACAACCTGCGGCGGGACAGGGAGATGTACGACCGAATGATCCCTCTGAGCCCTGCGTATCTCGGAATCGTCGGCTCGAAGGCCCGAATCGACCGCTTGTTGGAAGGGGAGGTCCCTCCTTCGTTCGTCAAGGCGCCCATCGGGCTGCCGATACGGGCGGAGGGGGCGGCGGAGATCGCCGTCAGCGTCGTCGCCGAGCTGATCGAACGGCGCAGTCGGCTTCGCGCTTCCTTCGAGGGAAGGGTGGGGGTGCGATGATCGCGGGCATCTATTTGGCGGCCGGAGCGGGCAGGCGGATGAACGGGCCCAAACTGACCGCCGAGCTGATGCCGGGCGTGCCGCTGGGCGCTTTGGCGCTCCGGACGCTGTTAACGGCCGGACTTGAAGCCGTGTACGCGATCGTCCGGCCAGGGGCTGAGCTCGAATGGCTCTACGGGCTCTCGAACGATGCGATCCGGAAAGCTGAGCCGGTGCCGAAAAGAAGTCCGGGTATGGCTGAAGATGGCACACCGCGTGCAAAAGTGGGTGCGACGGCGCCTGGCAGCACGCGGCTGGAGACGATCGTATGCAGCGACGCGGAGCGGGGGATGGCCCATTCGCTCCGCTGCGGTATAGGTCGCGCGGCGGAAGCCGGGCAAGACGCCGCGATCGTGATGCTCGCCGATCAGCCGTTCGTCACGCCGGCGATGGTGCAAGCCTTGATCGACCGCTGGCGGAAGAACCCTGCACTCGATTACGTGGCCGGCAGCGCCGGGGACGTCATGACGCCTCCCGTGCTGCTGGCCCGGTCGACATTTTCGCGAATTCTTGAACTGGAAGGCGACATGGGAGCCAAACGGCTGCTGCAAAGCGCCGGATTCATCGGCGCTTTGCAGCAGCCGTTTGATGAACCCTGGCGCTTGTTGGATGTGGATACGCCGGAAGGATTAGAGCGAGCGAAGCGTATCGCTGCACAGATTTATGTCACATAACATAACGTGATTTAATCGGTTAATTGTGCGCCGTGACTAATCAAAGGCGAAATTCATTAGAGCGGAATACAATATGACGTTAACTATATTTACGTCCTCATAACAGTCCATTATAGTGAATGTAACAATCTCCTAATTAAAGGGGTGTGATGCAATGTCCGATGCCGTCGGGTTCTCCGCTTCAACCCCGGCCGTGTGGCGGCCGCGTCACGCCGAAGAAGCCTTCAGGCTCAAAAAGCAGTTCGGGCACGATGCGGCGTACGTCTCGGGCGGCACGCTGCTAAGGACGCAATGGGAAAATGGCAGCCCCGTTCCCGGCCATCTCATCGATCTGTCGGGCGCAGCGGAATGGAAGGAAGCCGGCGCCGATAACGGAACGATTGCGATCGGGGCTCAAACGACGTTATCCGCCTGCCGGAGCGATCCGCAGCTTCAGGCGCTTTATCCGCTGATCGTCGAAGCGTCGCGATCCATCGCCGCTCCTTCCATACGCAATCTAGCGACGATCGGCGGCAACGTCTCGTCCGGCGTCGGAGACTCTCTTCCGGCCCTGCTCGTCTACGAGGCGCAGCTGGATTGGTACGATGACGGAGGAGAACGGACGGAAGCGCTCGAGGATTGGCTCCGATGCGTGCAGGACGGAACGGCGCAGACGGATCCGCTGCTTCTAAGGGTGCGGCTGCCGCTGGAGTCGGCGAACCTTGATCCAAGCGAGATTCCAAGCTTGAACGCCGATCCGGCGCGCTCGTTCGCTTATTACGCAAAGATCGGGAGACGGGATTCGTTCGTGCCATCGTCCGTCACGACGGCTCTGACCGGAACGATAGACGGAAGCGGCCGATTGCGTCGCGTTCGGCTGGCGGCAGGAGGCGGCAAGACGATTCCGAGGCGCTATCCGGAAGCGGAAGCCAGACTCGAGGGCGCGGCGGCCGACGATCGTTCCGTGCTTCTGCTTCACGCGATACTTATGGCGTCTTATACGCCGGCGCCGGATCCATTTTTATCGGATGAATACCGGAAGCGTACCGCGGCGAACGTCGCCGCTTCCCATCTATGGCGGGCCATTCGTGAATTCGCACATGGAAAGGAGGGGGAGCGATGCTGCTGAATCGACTGAACAGCGGCGACCGTTGGCGTGTCCGGCCGGATGGCCCGGGCAAAGTCACCGGGACGCTCGCCTACTTGACCGACATGGACGTTCCGGGAGAGTTATACGCCCTCGTGCTGCGCAGCCCCCACCCGCATGCCCGAATCGTATCCATCCATACAGAGGCAGCGCGAAGTCTCCCAGGCGTGGCAGCGGTGCTGACGCGCGCGGACGTTCCGGGGCTGAATCGATTCGGCATCGCCCGGCAGGATCAGCCTGTCTTCTGCGAAGACCGAACGAGGTATGTCGGAGATGCCGTCGCCGCCGTGGCGGCGGAGACGTTAGCGCTGGCCGGGCGCGCCTTGGACTTGATCGAAGTGGAATACGAACCGCTGCCGACCGTCGACGATCCGGAGCAGGCGCTTATGCCCGACGCGCCGCTGCTGCATCCCGAAGGCAACATTCTTCATGCGAAGTCGTACCGGAGCGGAGACGCCGAGGCGATCTTCGGACAATGCGCTCACGTCGTCGAAGAGACGTACGTCACCACGCGGCAGATGCATGCTTATATGGAGACCGAAGGAGGGCTGTTCGTCCCCGGCCCGGACGGCGGCTTAACCGTATATGCGCCTACGCAGCACGGCTTGATGGACCGGCTGCAGCTGTCTCGCATCCTAGCGATGCCGGAGGGGCGAATACGGATCGTGTCCAGCCCGATCGGCGGCTCGTTCGGCGGCAAGGATGAACTCAACGTGCAACCTTACGGCTCGCTGCTGGCGATGGCGACAGGCCGTCCGGTCAAAATTCATAATTCGCGCCGCGAATCGGTCCGCTCCGGATTGAAGCGGCATCCGATGACGATCCGAATGAAAACCGGAACGGACGAAAGCGGACGAATCCTCGCGCATCGGGTGCGGATCGTGGCCGACACGGGGCCCTACGCTACGCTCGGAGCCGAGGTGCTGAACTTCGCGACCGAGCATGTCGTCAGCGCGTATCGGTTCGGCTGCGTCGACGTCGAGAGCGTATCCGTCTTCACGAACAACGGGATGTCCGGCGAGTTCCGCGGCTTCGGCGGGAACCAGGCGATTTTTGCGCTCGAAGGTCAGATGGATCGGCTGGCGGAAGCGGTCGGAATGGACCCGTGGGAATTCCGAAGGCTGAACATGAAGACCGCGGATGAACCGGGGCCATTCGGACAGACGATCGCAAGGACAGACGGATTGGCGAAAGTATGGGCTGCGGCGGCCGAAAGCGCGTTGTGGAAGGAACGAGCGCATCCTGATAATTCAGAAAATTCAGACATCGGCGCGATGTTGTCTTCAAAGCATGATCCGAGGAGGGGCGGCGGAGATCTTCCGCTTTGGAAGCGCACAGGCATCGGAGCCGCTCTCGTCATGCACGGGGCTGGGCTCGGATACGGAATTCCGGACCCGTCCGGCGGCAGGCTTGCGCTCCGGAAGGATGGGAAGATCGAGGCCTCGTTCGGCTTCGAGGAATGCGGTCAAGGGCTGATCGCGACGCTGGAGCAGATGCTGATCGAGCGGTTCGGCTTCGCCGCCGAAGATCTTCGCATCGTCATTGGCGACAGCGACGCCGTTCCGGACAGCGGCTCGAGCACTGCGTCCCGGGCGACGAGCATGATGTGGAAGTCGCTATGCCTGCTGCAGCCGCCGTTCACCGAGAAGCTGCTGACCGAAGCGGCGAACTGCTGCGGGCTGCCCGTTCAGCGGCTGCGGCTAGGGCCGGGCGGCATATGGGACCGCGAGTCCGGCGAGCGGGCGATCGGCTACCCGGCGTTGGCCGAACGGCTGGCGGAGCCAATCGTATGCGAAGCGAGCACGAGCTACCCGACTCCCGATACGGACGTTGTCGGCGCCCACTATCTGTATTCGTATGCGGCAGTCGTCGTCAAGGTCGAGATCGACGGACTGACCGGCCGGATTCGCGTCCTACGGCAATTCCATGCCGTAGCCGCGGGCCCGGTCATGAATCCTCAGGGCTATCTTGGCCAGATCGAGGGCGGAAGCTCGATGGCGCTTGGCTACGCTTTGCTTGAAGACGCGGCCATGTCGCAAGGTCAATACATCGCGAACAACTTCGATACGTATCTCATCCCGACGATCTCCGACCTGAGCGGTCCTGTCGAAGTGCTGGCGATCGAGGATTTGCCGGACGACGATGCGCACGGGCCGAGAGGCGTCGGCGAGATCGGCTCGGTCGGCTTGGCTGCCGCGATCGCCTCGGCGGTTCGGAACGCCGCCGGCATTTTCATTCATCGATTGCCTATCGATCCCGCGCTACTGCAGGAAGTTATACCTATCGGAGAATTGGCGGTGATGAGCGATGGACGATAAGGAACCGGTTCGACTAAGCGTCGATGAACCGCCGTCGGACGGTCGTCAACCTTCGGTCATCGAAGCGCCGTCGGCATTCGCGGCGTGGTCATGCACAGTGAACGGGAAGGCGGTAGCGCTGCAGCTGCCGCAAGCGAGGCGTCTGCTCGACATCATTCGGGAAGATCTTGGTCTCACCGGAACGAAGCGCTCGTGCGAGATCGGACGATGCGGCGCCTGCATGGTGCTTGTCGACGGCGCTCCGGTCAATTCCTGCCTCATGATGGCTTATCAGTGCGCCGGCCGCACGCTCGTGACGATCGAAGGGATCGCGGACGAGGACGGTCTCCATCCGGTGCAGCGGGCTTTCCTCGAAGAAGGCGGCTATCAATGCGGCTACTGCACGCCGGGCATGATCGTATCGGCGAAGGCGCTGCTGGATGCGAAGCCAAACCCTTCCTCCGAAGAACTGGAGGAGGCGCTGTCGGGCAATTTGTGCCGGTGCACCGGATATGGAGGCATCCTTCGTGCGGTGCATCGAGCCATCGAGGAGGGACGGGGCAGCCCATGACCGAAAGAGAAAATCATATTCGCCTTCTTAGGCGATGCATCGAACTGTCGATAGAAGCGAGAGAATCGGGCAATACGCCCTTCGGCTCCTTGCTTGCGGATTCGGATGGAACGATTCTGTGGGAGCAGAGCAATATCGAGATTACCGAATCGTCGTGCATCGGCCATGCGGAGACCAAGCTTATGGACGAAGTGTCGCGACGATATTCGAAGGAACGGCTGCGGGATTGTACGTTGTATTCGACCGCCGAGCCGTGCGCGATGTGCGCGGGTGCGATCTACTGGGGAAACGTCGGCAAAGTCGTATTCGGAATATCGGAACAAAGGCTAGGGCAGCTGACGGGCAGTCATCCGCAAAACCCGACGCTCGACCTCCCGTGCCGGGAAGTGTTCGCCAGGGGAAGAAGACCGATCGTCGTCATCGGGCCGTTCCCTGAGCTGGAATCGGAGACGATTGCCGCGCATGAGGGGTACTGGCGATGAAGACGACGATCGGAGAAATTAACAAGATGGATCGAGACCGCTTCACGCAGGTATTCGGAGATGTCTTCGAGCACTCCCCCTGGGTGGCGGAGCGAGCGTGGGCGAAGAGGCCGTTCGGTTCAAAAGACGAATTGTTCGAAGCGATGAAAAGTCAGGTTGCGCATAGCTCGGATGAAGAGAGGCTTGCGCTGTTCCGGGCTCATCCCGATCTGGCCACCCGGCTCAAGATTACCGAGCGGTCTGAAGGCGAGCAGCGGGGGGCGGGGCTGGATCGGCTGTCGCCGGAGGAATATCGGCGCTTCGACGGTCTGAACCGAGCCTATCGAGATCGATTCGGTTTCCCCTTCATCTTGGCGGTATCAGGCAAAACGAAGGAACAGATCGCGCAGGCGATGGAACTGCGTATCGAGAACGGGCAGGCGGAGGAGGAAGCGCAAGCGCTGCTGGAAGTGCTCCGGATCGCCGAAATCCGCCTAAGCCATATGGGGCTCGATTCCTGACATTTAATTGGAAGGGGCTAACATACATGTTGAATTTATCTTCCGGACGCACGCTGTATTACGGCAAAGGAGACGTTCTCGTCTATCGGACTTACGCCAGGCCGCTCGAGATCCTTCCGATTCCGGAGTCGCCATTCGCGGGCGACCGCAACGTCATTTTCGCCCATAACGTCAAGTTCGCCGTCAGCGGACAATCGCTGCTGACCTCGTTCACGGAAGGGGATAACGGCAAAGTCGTCGCCACCGATTCGATGAAGAACTTCCTGCTCCGACAAGCCGCTTCGTTCCAAGGATGCGCCACGGAGGAACTATTGGGCTTCCTGGGCGAACGCTTTCTGGAGCAATACGACCATATCGACGCGGTCGAGATCAGCGCGGACAGGATCCCGTTCCAGCCGGTCGAGGTACCCGGTCCGGGCGGATTTTACGACAGCAGCCTTGTCTTCCGGCGCTCGCATAACGAGCGCGCAAGCGCGGGGCTTACGATCGAGAAGACCGAGTCCGGCCCTCGCATCGTCTCACATTGGTGCGGACTGTCGGACTTGCAGCTGATCAAGGTGAGCGGCAGCTCCTTCTACGGTTTTATCCGCGACGAGTATACGACCCTTCCGGAGGCGAAGGACCGCCCGCTCTTCATCTTTCTCGACATTCTATGGAAATACGAGGACACGGCGGACGCGCTGAAGCCCGAGGCGGGAAGGTACGTGGCGGCCGAGCAGATTCGCGATATCGCGCAAAACGTTTTCTACGAATTCGCCACTCCCTCGATCCAATACTTGATCTGGCTGATCGGTCAGCGCATCCTGACCCGCTTCCCCCAGCTCGCCGAAGTCCGGTTCGAATCGAACAACCGCACGTGGGAGACGATCGTCGAGCCCGCTGACGGCACGTCTGCCGGCGTATTCACGGAGCCTCGGCCGCCGTACGGCTTCCAGGGCTTCTCGATGACCCGGGACGACCTGCTGTCCGCGCCGGAGATTCCGTCATGACGGGGCGTCTGACGACGCATGTGTTGGATCTGTCCAACGGCAGCCCGGCGGTCGGCGTCAAGGTGCGGCTGCTCCGACTTGCGAAGCCTGATGCAGAATATTCGGACGATGCCGACGAAAATTGCCGGGAGCTTCTCGCGGAAGCGGAGACGAACGCGGACGGCAGGCTGGAGCACCCGCTGCTCGCGGACGGCGAACTGAAACGAGGGCTTTATGAACTTATATTCGACGCAGGCGATTACTTCCGCGAAGCGACGGATGCGAACGCCGTGAATCCCAAGTCGGTATTCGATTCGGTGCCCGTCCGATTCCGCGTGAACGACCCGGATGCCCATTATCACATCCCGCTGTTGGTGGCGCCAGGCGGCTACAGCACATATCGAGGGAGCTGAACGAAGATGAGCGGACGCTACGATCTTGTCGTCAAGCGAGGGACAGTCGTCCTGCCCGGAGAAATCGTCGAAGCGGACATCGCAGTGAAGGACGGTACGTTCGCGGCGATCGACGAAAACATCGACGAGCGCTTGGCGGACCGGACGATCATGGCCGGCGGACACCTGGTCATGGCCGGCGTCATCGACGGGCATGTCCATCTCAACGAGCCGAACTACGGACACTGGGAGGGCTTCGCGACCGGGACCGCTGCGCTCGCCGCCGGCGGCTGTACCGCATATGCGGATATGCCGCTTAACGGCAATCCGCCGACCGTCCATCTGGATGCATTGCGGCAGAAGGAGAGGCTGGCGGAGGGAAGCTCGGTCGTCGATTACCGCCTCTGGGGAGGTCTCGTGCCGGGGAATCTGGACCACCTGCAGGAGCTTGCGGACGCCGGCGTCGTCGGATTCAAAGCGTTCATGTCCAATCCGGGCGGCGAAGGCGAAGGGAGGTTCCGCGAGGTGAACGTGACGGATCTGCGCGCCGGTATGGAGAAGATTGCCGAGATCGACGGATTGCTCGCGCTGCACGCGGAGAGCGAAGCGATTACCTCCCTCCTGGCGGATAGGGCTCGGCGCGAGGGGCGCACGGGTCCTGACGATTTCGCCGCCTCCCGGCCCGTCGAAGCCGAGACGTTCGCGGTGGCGGAGGCGCTCGCGATGGCGGAAGCTACGGGCTGCCGGCTGCACTTCGTCCACATCAGCTCGCCTGAAGCGGTCCGGATGATCTCGAGGGCCCGCGGGCGCGGAATGGACGTCAGTTTAGAGACCTGCCCTCATTATTTAACGCTGACGGATCGACATATGGCGGAGCTCGGTCCGGTCGCCAAATGCGCGCCGCCCTTGCGCGACTCCGAACGGGTCGAGCGGCTGTGGTCTCACCTGTTGGCCGGGGAGATCGACCTGATTGCCTCCGATCACTCTCCTTGTCCGGAATCGATGAAGCTCGGCCGCGGTCTGACGTTCTTCGACGCTTGGGGAGGCATTGCCGGCGCGCAGAACACGCTGGAGCTGATGCTCGAGGAAGGATGGCAGAAGCGCGGCATGCCGCTTACGCAATTGACGACGCTGCTGTCAGCCAATCCCGCGCGAAGGTTCGGCTTCTATCCTTGCAAGGGCGAGATCGCCGTCGGCTTCGATGCCGACCTGGCGATCGTCGACCCGTCCCGCCCCCGCACGCTGACCCGCGCCGAGCTGCTGCATCGCCATCCTCACAGCCCTTATATCGGCATGCGCCTAACATGCAAGGTGGTCGCCACTTTATGCCGAGGAGAGACCGTTTATACGGCGGAAAAAGGCATCGTCGCGCCCGGCTCCGGCAGGCACGTTCGCGTTAACCCTCGGCACGCCATCGGATAATCCGCACGTTCGCGGCCGATCCGGACATCGCCAAAAGGAGAGATCGTCAATGAAAGCCGGCCTGAAGACGGACGCGTTCGCCGAAATAACGCCCTTGTTGGAATGTCTAGCCGCCTTCGGCGCGGACGAACGGGGAGGCGTCACGAGATTGCTTTATACGCAGCCTTGGCTCGCCGCCCAGACGTACTTGGCCGACCGCATGCGAAGGGCAGGACTCGAGACTCGCTTCGATCGGGCAGGCAACCTGTACGGTAGGCTGCCTGGGTCGCTCCCCGGCGAGCCCGTCGTGCTGACCGGCTCGCATATCGACACCGTCCGGTCTGGCGGCCGTTACGACGGGGCTTACGGGGTTGCGGCGGGTCTGTTGGCGCTGGACTATTTGAAGCGAACATACGGAACTCCGCTCCGGACGCTCGAAGTCGTCTCGCTATGCGAAGAGGAAGGGAGCAGGTTCCCGCTCGCGTACTGGGGATCCGGCAATGTGACGGGTGTCTACGGACTCGAAGAGGCATCCGGTTCTGTAGACCCGGACGACATTACGCTAGCGGAGGCGATGGTATTAAGCGGTTTCGGGCGCGGCGATCTGCCGGAATGCCGCCGCAATGACCTGGGCGCGTTCATCGAGCTGCATATCGAACAGGGAATCGTCCTGGAGCGGTCGGGAGACTCGATCGGTCTGGTCACGACGATCGTCGGTCAGAGGCGGTACGCGATCACGGTGACCGGCGCGAGCAATCATGCGGGAACGACGCCGATGTCGATGCGGACGGACGCTCTGGCCGGGGCAGCGGAAATGATGGCCGCGCTTGAGAATTCGGCGTCGAAGGCGGGAGATCCGCTCGTCGCGACCGTCGGCAGGTTGGAGGTCGTCCCCAATACGCCGAACGTTATACCTGGCGAAGTTCGGTTCACGCTGGACCTTCGCCACGATCGCGGCGAGGAGCTGGATCGCTTCGCCGGGGAGACGCTTGAACGATTCGAGGCGATTGCGGCCAGGCGCGGTCTGACGCTGAAATGGCGGGCATGGCTTGCGACCGAGCCGACGCCGATGCATGCGGGTCTCGCCTCGCTGCTCGAGCGCGTCTGCGACGACAAGCGTCTGCCCGTTCGGTCCATGGTCAGCGGAGCCGGCCACGACGCCCAACTGTTCGCGCGGATTTGCCCTTCCGCGATGCTGTTCGTTCCGAGCCGGGACGGCGTCAGCCACTCCCCGGACGAATATACGGCCTCTGAGCATCTGGCAGAGGGGGCCGAGGCGCTGACCGCCTGTTTATACGCCTTAGCCTACGAAGAGGAGTGGCCGATATGAAGGAGCATTTCGACCGGAGCCTGTATGCGGAGCTGTCGCCTTCATCGCGGATCATCATGACCCCCGGGCCGGTCGAAGCGGATCCGCGCGTCCTCCGCGCGCTGTCCTATCCGATCCTTGGGCAGTTCGACCCCGAATTCACGACGTTAATGAACGAGACGATGCAGCTGCTTCGGCATCTGTTCCGCACGGAGAACCGCTGGGCGTATCCGGTCGACGGCACGTCCCGTTCCGGCCTCGAAGCGGCGCTCGTCAGCTTGATCGAGCCCGGAGACAGCGTCCTCGTGCCGATCTACGGCCGCTTCGGCCATCTGCTCTATGAGATCGCGGAGCGCTGCGGCGCAGAGGTAATCGCCGTCGAACGGGAGTGGGGAAGCGTCTTCCCGCCGGAAGAGCTTGCGGAGGCGATCCGGCGGGAGAGGCCGGATCTGGTCGCCCTCGTTCACGGCGAGACGTCGACCGGGAGGATGCAGCCGCTTGACGGAATCGGGGCTGCCTGCCGCGAGGTCGACGCGCTTCTTGTGGTCGATGCGGTCGCGACGATCGGCGGCGCAGCGGTAGATACCGATGAGTGGCTTCTGGATGTCGTCATTGGGGGGACGCAGAAGTGCTTGTCGATTCCCTCGGGGATGGCGCCGATTACTTACAACGAGCGAGCCGAACGGAAGCTGCTCACCCGCAAGCGTATCGAACGCGGACTTCGCGCCGGCGCCGCGTCCGCCGGATCCGAAGTAGACCGTGCCGAGATTGAGGCTCCTGTCATCCGCAGCAATTACTTGGACCTCGGCCAGCTGCAGGATTACTGGAGCCCGGCGCGTCTGAACCATCATACGGAGATGACCTCTATGCTGTACGCGCTGCGAGAGGGCGTTCGGATCGCGTTGTCGGAAGGGCTCGAAGCCCGGTTTTCCCGGCATCGGCTTCACGAGTCGGCGCTTACGGCCGGCCTCTCCGCCATGGGTCTTAAACTCTTCGGCGATCCGGACAGCAAGATGCCGATGGTCACCTGCATCGTCATTCCCGAAGGCATCGACGGCGAGCGCGTGCGCGGCATGCTGCTGCACGGCTTCGGTATCGAGATCGCCGGCTCCTTCGGTCCGCTCAAAGGGAAAATATGGCGGATCGGTACGATGGGCTACAGCTGCAGGCAAACGAACGTATTGCATACGCTCGGCGCTCTGGAGGCGACGCTGCTGCGCAACGGCTTCAGGCTTCCTGCCGGCGAAGCCGTCCAAGCGGCCCTCGGCGTCTACGAACGCTCGAGCTGACATCGATAAGGCCAAAGGCAGTTTTTCTCTGACTCTAAATCTGGCTCTAAATCTAGCTCTAAATCTAGCTCTAAATCTGGCTCTGAATCTGAATCTGGCTCTGATACTGACGCTCGGCAACTACGAGGAAGGGGGAGGACGAGATCTCGAACAAGCTATTCTACAACGGAACCGTTCTGACGATGGCAGAGGGCAGAGCCGTATACAAACCCGGCTACGTACTGGTGGAGGGCGACACCATTCGGGAAGTGGGGGAATGGCGGCCGGAAGAGAGATTCGAGCGTCTTCGAGATGGCTGCGACTTCGTTTACGATGCCGAGGGGAAGGCGATTATCCCCGGGTTGATTAACGCGCATACGCATTTATTCCAAACCTATATGCGCGGCGTGTCCGACCACTTCCCGCTCGCCAAATGGCTGCGCGAGATTATTTGGCCGCTCAGTCTCGCGATGGAGCCGGAGGACTTCTATCTGGCCGCTCTCGTCGGCTGCATCGAAAATTTAAAATCCGGCGCCACCTATCTCATGGATCACCATTACATTCATACCTCGCTCGAAAACACGGCCGGCGTCCTTCGGGCGTTCGTCGATTCCGGCATTCGCGGCCATCTGGCGCGGGGCGGTTCGGATCTGGCCGGCGAACCGAGGCTGCGCGAGTCGGCTGAACGCATGTTCGCGGCGACGGATGAACTTCTGGATCGCTGGGAAGGGGCTGCGTCGGGAAGGGTTCATATCGCTCTCGGACCGCTTAATCTGTACGGCTGCTCGCGCCCCTTCCTTGAAGATGCAGCCCGCTACAGCGCCGACCGCGGATTGATCAACCACATTCACGTCGCGGAGACCCGCGGCCAGATCGACAACACGATGGAGCGATTCGGCTTGCGCAACCTGGAACTGTTAAGCGAGGTCGGATTGCTCAGCGAGAAAACCCAGGTCGTGCACGGTATCTGGCTTGACGACGGCGAGTTGGAAACGATTCGGGAGCTGCGCGCGTCAGTCGTCCATTGCCCGGTATCCAACATGTATCTGGCTTCGGGCGTAGCGAGATTGCCCGAGATGAGGCGGCTCGGCATTAATGTGGCGCTCGGCACGGATGGACCGGGCAGCAACAACTGCCAGGACAATCTTGAGGTGCTTAAATTCACCGCCTGCCTGCACAAGGTCCACGCGCTCGATTCGACGCTGCTTCCGCCCATGGACGTGCTGAGTATGGCTACGCTGGGCGGCGCGAAGGCAATGGGGCGGGATCGCGATCTGGGAAGCCTGGAGCCGGGCAAGAAGGCCGACATCGTTGTTGTCGATTTATTGAAGCCGCACATCAGCCCCGTTCATCGCGTCTCCTCCGCACTCGTATACAACGCCAACGGCAACGATGTCGAGCTCGTAATGGTGGGCGGCCAAGTCGTCGTGGAGAAAGGCGTCTGTACATTCGTCGACGAACGGGACATTCTGCTTAAGGCCCAATCCCGCGTCGATACGCTGCGTGCGAAGCTGGCGAGTCGGTATCCGGTTTTCGCGGCAGCGCATTAGCAATTAAATTCACACGAAAGGGTTGATCTCAGATGGCGATGGTACGCTTGCACGATCCCGTATTGGAAAACGATTGGCATGCGATGTGCTTGGCTTCCGAGCTGACGGATAAACCGGTCGGAGTTACGCTGCTCGGAGAAAGAGTCGTCCTGTTCCGCACGGAGCAAGGGGTTCACGCGCTGCGGGATCTGTGCGTTCATCGGGGAGCGATGCTCTCGAAAGGATGGGTGAAAAACGGGACGGTCGTCTGCCCTTACCATGGCTGGCAATACGACCGAGACGGCAACTGCGTGTGCATCCCTGCGCAGCCCAAGGGCGAACGCATTCCGCCGCGAGCGAAGGCGACGCCATATTCCTGCGAGGAGAAGTACGGCTTTATCTGGGTGTGCCTCGGGGAGCCGACCGGCGGCGTTCCTCACTTCGAGGAATTCGCCGACCCGTCCTATAAGCCGCTTCTTTGCGGGCCGTATACGGTGAAGGCGGCAGCCACGCGCGTTATCGAGAATTTCACCGATTTCGCCCACCTGATGTTCGTCCATCAAGATCTGCTCGGCCACCCGGATTACGCAGAGCTTCCCGAGATTAAGGTGATCAAGGAGAAGGACCGCATTTATATCGAGAACATCCCGATCTTCCAGCCTGTCGCGCATTCGGGTTCGGACAAGCAGGACGGGACGACCTATATCTATCGCAAAGAAGTCTATCGCGCATTGTCCGGCCGTCTGTCGAAGACCGACCCCAGCAACGGCCAGACGCTATGGATCATGATCTCGGCGACGCCCGTCGCGGATGACGAATGCCGGGTATTCATGGTCGTCTCGCGCAATTACGGCTTCGACGTCGACGACGAGAACTTCATCCGCTTTCAGGATATCGTGTTCGATCAGGACGCGCGAGTCATCGAGACGCAGAAGCCGGAGCTGCTTCCGCTCGATCTTCAAGCGGAGCTCAATCACCGGGTCGATATCTTCTCGGTCGCATACCGTCGTTGGCTGGGCGAAATGGGAGTCGTCGTCGGGACCGCCTAATGGCAATCTGGACTTAACTTGGCATTCGGTGCGTTATAATACCTAACATAATCTTCGGGCTCATGTTGTAAAAAACAGTAGTCGGCTCTCGATAGTCAGCTCGATGAACAAACGCCAAGGTTTCTTTTGTGCTCCTACCCAAATCGTATGTTAGCAATGTTGACGTTTGCGTGACGTGCAAATACGATGTACCTAGCAACGCCAAAACAAATAGAAGCAAGTCCTTGGAGGGGAGCGGAACGATGAAATCCAAATTTGCTAATCGAAGCGCCGCAATGTCAATCGTAGTCGCATTATCCGTTCTGACGGTCGCCTGCGGCTCGAACAACGGGAACAACGCCACGGAGAATGCCAGCGCGACTGCAAGCGGAACGGCCGTCGCGCCTTCCCCGAGCGCAAGCGGCGCGCCTTCCCCGAGCGCAAGCGGCTCGGAGACGCCGGCTGCAACCGAGACGCCCAAAGAGGTCGTCAAGTCGACGCTCGTGCTGAATTGGTTCGCGGAACCGGAGCATGGCGGCAACTTCGCCGCTCTCGCCAAGGGCTTCTACAAGGATGTCGGACTCGATATGACGCTGATGAACGGGGGGCCCTCGGTATCCTCGACGCAGATCGTCGCATCCGGCAAGGCGGACTTCGGAATGGCCAACGCGGACGATATTCTCGTCGCCAGACAAGAAGGCATTCCGATCGTGGCGATCGCCACTGCGTTCCAGAAGAGCCCGCAGGCGTTGTTCTACCACAAGGAATCCGGCATTAAGGATTTCTCCGATCTGAACGGGCATAAGGTTTACGTTGCGTCGACAGCCAGTTTCTGGCTATACATGAAGACCAAGTTCAGCCTCGACAAAGCGCAGGAAATGAAGTATACAGGTTCGCTCGTCAACTTCGTCAACGATCCTCAGTCGGTCACGCAAGGCTACATCACTTCGGAGACTTACACGCTGCAGCAGCAAGGCGTCGAATTCGGCACCCTGCTGAATGCGGATTCCGGCTACAACATTTACGCCGGCGTGTACTTCACGACGGAGAAGATGATCAAGGACCATCCGGATCGGGTCAAGGCGTTCGTAGAAGCGACGGTCAAAGGATGGGATTACTATAAAGACCATTCCGAAGAGATCAATCCCGAGATTCAGAAGCAAAATCCGGATATGCCGCTCGACATGATGAAGTTCAGCGCCGAGAAGGAGATGGACTTCGCCTTCGGCGGCGACGCCGCGACGAACGGCACGGGCACGATGAGCGAAGCGCGGTGGACGGAGCTGCAGCAGCAGCTGAAGGAAGTAGGCGTGCTCAAGAAGGCGGAACCGATCAAGGATGTGTTCACGCTCGCATTCTTGCCCGGACCCAAAACCTAAAACACATAACCAAATAAACACACTGCGCGGGTTCCTTCTCCCGCGCTTTATTTTTTATCTGCAAGCCAGTTGGTTAGCGTGATTACTTCGTCATCGCTAAGACGGCCTCCAAACTTCGGCATTCCGCCTCCGCCATTCATAATTTGCTTGTATATTTTTTCTTTGCTCATCGAGGTGCCGACCTGATTCAGCGCCGGCCCCATCCCGCCCTGCAGCTGGTCGCCATGACAGGAGAGACAGTTGCTTTTATAGATTTGTTCGGCTGCCGGCGCATCGATAGGCTTATCCGGCACGGTAAAGGTGGCGGAGGATTCCGCCTTTTTTTCTTTGTCCGGCAGTCCGTATACCAACAAGACGATCCCGAACAAGCAAGCAACTGTGATCAACGCGCTCATGATCCATTTAGACACTTAATATGCCTCCGTTATGCGCGCTCTTTGAGCAGCGCTTTAATATCCCTTACGATACGATCGTTATCCATGTCCATCCCCATCCTATAGACACGCCGAATTCTTTGTTTTCGGTCTATCAGAATGAGAGAGGTCGCGTTATGTACGAATTGGCCGTCTCCGAAGTTTTGCACGTCCGCGCCGTATTGGCCGGCAACATCGGTCGTTTCCGTTTCTTCGCCGCGAAGCAGCACCCAGCCTGACAGATCCATTTTCATTTTGGCCGCGTAGTTCCGGAGGACTTCCGGCGTATCCCGTTCGGGATCGAACGTAACGGCGATCATCTTCATCTCCTCTCCGAACAGCCCCTGCTTCTTCAGCTCATTTTGAATGAGCACCATGTTGTAGCTCGTGGCCGGGCAGATGTCCGGGCAGCTTGTGAACATAAATTCCATCAAGCGCACCGTACCGTCCAGGCTGTCGGAGCTGAAGGGCTGACCGTTCAAGTCCTGCAGCGAAAACTTGGGAGCGGCGCCCACCACGCGAAGCCCGTTGTCCGGATGGAGCCTGTTGTAGCCGATATAAGCGACCAAAACAAGCAGGACGGTGCACAAAGCCATAGGAAATAGGTACTTTCGTATGCGATCAGACATCCAGACGCTCCTCTCGATAGGATCGTCACCATTCTAACACCGGCATGCCGGGCGAACTATGACTCGAAAGGGTCAATTCATCACGTTACAAACTTGTAAGGCAGCTGTAAGGCAAATCGATAGCTTGTGCCAGCCTGGGAGGATAAGATTGGAGCGAACAAAATTAGTTATTTAATAAGGAGAATGGATATGAGGCTGTTTGAATGGTTGCTTTATCTGTCAAACATCGGCTTATTTGCAATGACGCTCCTGTTAAAAAAAGGGCGGCGTTCTATCCCATTATTCGTAGCAAGCGGGATCGCCACCATTTTACTGGTTCTGCAGTGGACGGTGGAAGAATACAGAGTTCAGCTCATTTTCCCCTATGGACTAACGATCATTTTCTTCGTCATTTCAGGCATCGCTGTTTTTCAAAAGAAAGGCCGGAAAAAGATCCCACGGTTCTTGTCTGGTTTAGCATATACCGCTATCGCGATCATACTCCTCGCAACAGCGGGCCTCCTGTATGCTTTTCCTGTATTTAAACTGCCTGAACCGATAGGCGAATTTAAGGTCGGGACACAAGCTTTTCATTTCGTGGATACCGATAGGAAAGAGATTTATGGCGATGCCAAAGACGGCAACAGAGAATTGATGGTTCAAATCTGGTATCCGGCTCAAGCCGGGACCGGCAAGTACGCTCCCCTAATTCCCGACACCCCGATATTAAGCTATATGGCCGCCAACTATGGCCTTCCCGGATTTACGCTTAAACATCTAAAGTACGTATCAAGCCACGCTTATTCGGGGGCTGAAGTCTCTTCGGCACACACTTCATACCCGCTGATCCTTGCCAATCCCGGCTTTGGCTCATCCAGGTTCCTACACACATCGCAAGCCGAAGATCTCGCAAGTCACGGCTATATCGTGGCAGTGATCGACCATACATACAATACATTCGCAACCGAGTTTCCCGACGGGCGAATCACGACCAGCACAACGAACAAGTTATTCTCGCCCGACCATGACTACCAGACGGAAAGCGGTAATCGCGACAAGCTGGGAAAGGTGTTAACCGACGATGTGTCGTTTGTGCTCGACCAATTTGAACGCATCCAATCAGGGCAGATTCCAAGCGATCTAAAAGGGAAAGTAGATCTCGGTCATATCGGGGTGTTCGGTCATTCGATCGGCGGAGCGACGGCTTACGACGCTGCTTACGATCCGCGAATCGCGGCAGGCATCGACCTGGATGGAGGACTTTATCGATTGCGCGAGCGGGAGGGTCTGCGCAAGCCGTTCTTGTTCATGAACTCGGAAAGCGAGTTCGACAGACTCAAAATGGCGATGGATAACCATGTATATACGGATGAAGAGCTTAAAAGCATGGGCAACACCAGAGCGTGGATGGAACAGGTAACGAAAGATAAAAAGTTGGAGCTTGAACGGATGCGCGAAACGGTTGCTTCAGGGGGGCAATTCCTCTATCTCGACGATTCGGAGCATTTGAATTTTACCGACGTCCAGTTCGTTTCACCGGTATTCAAGTGGCTGGGCATTACAGGTAATATCGCGCCGGAAAGAGCGAACGCCGTTATCGATGCCTATATGCTGGACTTCTTCGATAAGTATCTGAAAGATCAGGGCGGATTGTTAATGAAAGGGCCGGATAGCCGCTATCCGGAGATGAAGTTCGCAACCGCGCTATTATAAAGACCCCGCAACAAACAGGATCGCCTCGTCCAACTTGGCGATTCTGTTAATTTTGGGGCTGTTGGATATACTACACAACTGGAACCAACGGTCAATCTGTCCGAGGAGGAGATGCTTTGTGCGGATCAAGCGTCGAAGCTCGTCGGTTCGCGACAAGCGCGCGACCTCGTTCGATACGACACATCTCCCTACCGGAGCCTATGGAGAATTAAGCAAAGAGCTTTCCGTTAACGAGAAAATGCTTAGGGAAGCTTTTCAAGGATGCTCAGATATCGTGTTCCGTCCAATGCATACCAGCCCCAAATCACTGTTAATTTTCACCGACGGCCTGATTGATACAAAGACGCTTGAGAAAGTCGTGTTGAAGCCCCTCATTTTCGATGGGCATTCCGGCGGGCCGAATGACTTACATATATCGAGCGATATTATTCAAGCGCAATTGGTCGCCGTCTCGAAAATTCAGACAGTTTCCAATATCAACGAGGTCATCGACGGCATTCTGAAAGCGAACATATGCCTTTTGATCGATGGGGAAAACAAAGCCATCGTCGCGGATTTGTCTGGATTCGAAAGACGCGCGGTCGAAGAACCGGAAGCCGAAGTATCCGTCCGAGGACCGAGGGACGGATTTACAGAGACGTTGCGCATCAATACGAGTCTGATCCGCAGACGCATCCGCAGCCCCAAGCTGAAAATGGAATCGATCACGCTGGGCCAAGTGTCGCAAACCGATATTGCGATCGTATATATCGAAGGGATCGTTTCCAAAACGGTCTTGGACGAGGTCCGAAGAAGAATCGGCCGAATCCAAATGGACGGGGTACTGGAATCGGGTTTTATTGAAGAATTCATTGAAGATGCGCCTTGGTCCCCATTTCCACAGATCCAAAATACCGAACGTCCCGATGTCGTATGCGCCAGTCTGCTTGAAGGGAAAGTCGCGATCATGACCGACAACACGCCGTTCGTGCTGATCGCTCCGATGACGTTTTGGACCGGCTTGCAGGCCGTGGAGGATTATTACGAACGATCCGTTTATACGACTTTCATTCGATTCGTTCGCTACTCCTTGTTTAATATTGCCCTCATGCTGCCTTCCTTGTACGTCGCGCTGTCTACCTTTCATCAGCAGCTGATACCTACGAACTTGCTCATTAGCATCGCGAATTCCAGGGAAGGCGTCCCGTTTCCGACTTTTGTAGAGGCGCTGCTCATGGAGTTTATGTTCGAGGGACTCCGCGAAGCCGGCCTTCGCATGCCGAGGGCCGTCGGTTCGGCCGTCAGCATCGTGGGAGCGCTCGTCATCGGGCAGTCCGCCGTTCAAGCAGGCATCGTATCCGCTCCAGTCGTCATTGTCGTAGCCATGACCGGGATCGCATCATTTGCCATTCCGCGCTACAACTTCGGGACCGCGTATCGGCTTCTCCGGTTCCCGATGTTGATCCTGGCTGGCTTATTTGGTCTTTATGGAATCATTAGCGGCGTATTTCTTATGATTATTCATCTTAACGGTCTTCGCTCGTTCGGCGTTCCGTATATGAGTCCGATCGTCTCGCCGGTACCGCACACGATAAAGGATATATTCGTTCGCGCGCCAAGATGGATGATGACGAAGCGTCCCGAATTCAGCTCCGGCACGAATGTTGGACGAATTCCCGACGGACAGCAACCAAGCCCTAAGCGAGGGGGAGGGGGACAATGAACAAGCATAGCACGGCTTTCTTCTGCTGGATGATCTCGCTTCTATTTATTTCGGGCTGCTGGGACAGTTCGGAAGTCAACGATATTGCCATCGAGCTTGCTTGGGGGATCGACCATGCTCCGCATCAGCAAATCAAAATTAGCGCCCAAGCTATCGTTCCGTCTAAAATTGCCGGCGGACAGAGCAACGATTCTAGCCAATCCGGCAAAGGAAAGCCTTATTTCGTTATTACTAGCGACGGCATGAATACGCTCGATGCCGTACAACGAATGCAAACCAAGCTCTCAAGGAAAGTGTTTCGCGGTCATCGGCGGGTCATCGTAATCGGGGAAGCCATGGCCAGACGGGGAATCAAGGATATCTTCGATACCTACAGCCGGGATCCGAATCTCAAGCTGCGAACCGACATCTTTATCGTAAAGGGCGACACCGCGCAAAATTTTTTGCAGGTATCGTATCCGTTAGAGAACATTCCAGGGATCGGCGTATTAGGGGAATACAACCAGGCCGGGACGGCGTCAAGGGAAATGGGGCTGCTAAACTTCTTGCTCGCGGCAGCAAGCGATAGCGCTTGTCCGGCGTTGCCTGTCGTCGCAATCGGTATGAACCCTGTTGTGGCGGACGAAGAAGAGACGCAAGATCGAACCGAACCGGATCATGAGGGTTTCCGAATCGTAGGCTCCGCTATTTTCAATAAAGAGTTAAAGCTCGTTGGGTTTGTTAATTTAGAAGAAGGACGAGCCATGAGATGGGTATCCGGCAATCTGAAGAAAATAACGGTATCCGAAACGCTGCCGCAAGGAAAAGGCAACGTCGGTATGGACATCATCAAGACCAAAAGTAAAATGAATGCCGCTTACGAAGGAGGACGGTTAAAAATCAATGTCACGTTGACGGGAAAAGGCGCGATACGCGAGAACAACACGAATCTGGATCTAACGAAGACCAGCAATATTTCCTATTTGGAAAAGGCATTGAACAGGCATGCGGAAGAGGAAGTACGGCAAGCGATTACCAGGGTGCAGAAGGATTACGGTACGGATGTTTTCGGCTTCAGCGATGCAATCCGCAGGAAGGATTTAACTTTGTGGAAAACGATCGGAGAGGACTGGGAAGAGGCGTTTAAAGAGGCCGAGATTACCGTGAAGGCTAATATGACGGTTCGACGGATCGGCATTACCGGGCCATCTCTGCAATTGAACCCTAAGGAGATTCGGAAATAAAGGGTTATTTTTTCAGTCGGCGCAATAATGTCACGATGAGCAGGATTCCGGGCAGAATCAGCAGCATGGGTACCCAGATATAAGGGACGAGTATTTCGAAGTGTTGACGGTAAATATGCTCGGCAATGTTTTTGGACATCGTCAGTCCAAGGAATAACGCGACGGCGCATGCCGGGATAACAAGGACGCGGTAGCTTTTCATTTTCGTTATTTGTTGAATTCCCGTTACCGCTGCGAGTACGAGAACGACGCACTTTAATAGTGCCGTCATTAAAAAATATAGGACGCCGAACATTTGCAGATTTTCAATGAAGTGTCCGACGCTAATGACGCTCAGTAAAGTGTAAAGCGGGTACAAGAAACCTGAAAATAGGGATCCGAACGCCATAACCGCGAGCACGTCAAAGCAAGTAATCATGATTCCGGACAGTATGGTGGCGAGGAGGGTCATCTTCATCACCTTGTCAGGGTGCCTGGCCTGCGGCCAGAACATCGCAAAGACGAGCGTTTCCCCGAAGGATTGCGTGATGCCTGCTGGAAATACAGCCTTCTGTACGGGCATCCAGCCTTTTTCAAGCATGGGCTGTAAATAAGCGATGTGTAAAACGTCCGAACCAAAAAGAAGAATGACCTCCAAGCAAAACAAGATGAGTACGATGGGAAGAAATATCTCTGCCAATCGAGAGACGTTCTCTAATCCGCCATACACGCAATAGGCGACGATAATGGCAAATAGCCCGGCGGTTAGAATCAACGGCGTATCCTTCAATAAGGCGGTCGAGACCATATCCCGGACATCCCCAATGATCCGTCCAACGATGTAAATAAGCATCAGCGGGTATAGAAACGAAACAGGCGTTCCGATCCAGCGTCCGAATTGGGCGGGAAACCATTGGACAAGCGTTAACCCCGGATTCAGCTTCATCAAGGCGATATAGACCAGTATGATTAATACGCCGACTCCGCAGGAGACGATCTCGCCGATCCAGGCGTCACGACCGGCCGAGCTGCCGAAGCCGAAGATGATGGTCGTGCCCAATTGGAAGATGAAGGTAATCGCGAAAAGCTGGTAGTTCGAAATTTTATTCATCGCAGCCTCTCAACAATCGAATTGGTAAAGCGATACCCTAAAACCAAAGTGCAGCATTCGAAAGCGCAGTGAGGGTAGCTTCATTTTAGTTTTCCAAGTTATGTCTGTCTTATTCAGAAATAATCGCTTGATTACGTTGACGAGTTGACTAGCTTCGTCTCCTTATTTAATACATAATAATTGTAGTAAAGGCTGATAAACCGAGTTTTCTATTGTATCATTCAATATTCTTGAAACAAAACGTTGACATTTGCTCGAAAACGTCTATATACTCACGGTGTATTACAAATATATTGTATTAAACAGAGGAGATGAGACATTGGTGTCAGATGAAGGTCATAACGATCGTTCATCTATGAAAGCGTTTTAATTTAATCGATGAGGTGATGAGTTTAATGTTGAAACGAAGTATAGCGGTCGTGCTGTGTATGTTGCTCTTGATGGCCCCCCAGGCGGCGTTCGCCTACAAAAATCCGGCATCGCTGCTGGACGAATGGGGACAATATGGCCTTGGCGATCCTTATGTGCTGAAGTTCAATGGGACTTATTATTTGTACGTAAGCACGAGAGATACCGATATCGGGGTTAAAGTATGGAGCTCGCCAGACCTTGTCAACTGGAACTATGGAGGATTGGCCGCAACCGATCCGGTCACGAAGGGAGCTTACGCGCCTGAAGTCGTTTATTGGAACGGATACTTCTACATGTATACCTCACCTGCGGGCAACGGTCATTACGTGCTGCGCAGCGAGAGCCCGACCGGTCCGTTCACGGTTCAGACGGGCAATTTAGGGCATTCGATCGATGGCAATGTCTTCATCGACGATGATGGCAAGTGGTATTTCTATCATGCTGGCGCAGCGGGAATTATGGCGGCTGCGATGCCCACGCCAACGACGATCGGCAACAGCGTCAACACCGGCGCAAGCATGAACGGTTGGACGGAAGGTTCTACGCTGTTCAAGCGCGACGGCAAGTACTATATGACGTATACCGGCAACCATGTATTCAGCAAAGGTTATCGGGTCGACTACGCGGTCGGCACGAACCCGCTCACGGGATTCGTACGCGATGCGGACAACCCGATTCTGATCAGCACGGAGGGTCCGACAGTCGGTCTTGGCCATAATACGGTCGTCGTTGGCCCGAACCTGGATGCCCGCTACATCATCTACCACAATCTCGAAGGAAAGGGCATCGTCGGACCGCTTCGTCATATGGGGATGGACCGGATCGTGTTCAACGGGGACAAAATGTCGGTGCTCGGACCGACGGCATCCGAGCAGCCGGATCCGGAGATGCCTGACTTCGAGGATCGGTTCAACGGCACGGATCTCAGCCCGGCGTGGACGAGTACGAGCAGTGTCGGCTGGAGCGTTTATTCCGGGCTTCTGCATCAGCAAGGCGCCGGTACAAGCAGACTGCTCGCCGCAGCCGCGACCGGAAGCGACTATACGGCGGAATTTAACCTGCAGCTGGCCGAGTCCGGCGATACTGGCGATCAACGGTTCGGAGCTATATTCTCCTACAAGGACGATAACGATTATGGCATAGCGCTATTAGATCCGGCGAGCAATTCGCTGCAAACGCAGTTCAAGGTGAACGGCGCAGACCTGGGATGGGTGAAGAGCCCGCTGCCTGAAGGGTACGATTATACGAAGCTGCACAATATCCGGGTTGAGAAAGCTGAAGAGACGTTCAAAATCTATGTCGACGGCATGCAGAAGCAGACGCGCAGCGTGAAGCTTGACGGCGGCAGCATCGGTTACGTCACGGAGAACGCGAAGGCTAATTTCGGTTATGTCGCTTTCAGCAATGATGTGAACGGCAGCAGCGATTTTGACGCCGCCAAGCCGGTTCCGGGTCAAGTCGAGGCCGTTCATTATCTGTCAGGCGGCGAAGGTGTAGGGTATCACGACCGGACGCCGGATACGATCGGCGAATACCGCGGAGATGGCGCGGATACGGCCAAAGCGGATGACGGCACCTCGCATATTACCGCTTTCGAGAAGGATGAATGGCTGCAATACAAGCTGAACATCGCAGAGACCGGCAAATACGACATCGATCTTTCTTATGCGGATGCAGCACAGGGCAGCAAGGTAATGCTCACTTTAGATGACGAACAGTCGCTGGGCGAGTTTGAGCTGTCAGGAGACACTAACGCTGCTGACGCAGGATGGCAAAACGCGCAGCTGAATGGGGTTCAATTGCCGGCAGGCGAACATACCTTGAAGGTCGCTGCGGTATCGGGCACGCTCTCGCTGGACAAGCTGGCGTTCCACCGACATGTGGACGTTCCGGTGCTGTACGATAACTTCGATGATGGCAAGGACGACGGCTGGCAGCGGCACGAGGGTTTTTGGCGCGTGAAGAGCGACGTGGCCGAGGAGAAGCCGGCTTACGACGATTATCACACGATACCAGGTGAAATAGGCACAGTTCACTATAACTCCGGCGGTGAAGGCGTCGGCTATCATGACAATACGCTCGAGAACATCGGCGGCCAGTACCGGGGAGATTCGGTCGACATTCGCTCCAATCCGGTCAGCGGCGGTTACAATGTCGGCTGGAACCAGACGGGCGAATGGCTGAAGTACAACATTGACGTATCGGAATCCGGAACCTATAACGCAGAATTCAAAGTGGCGACTACGCTGGATGGCGGGCAGATTCGGCTATGGCTGGACGATACGACGGATCTGACCGGTATCGTAGACATTCCGAAGACCGGCGACTGGAATATCTGGAACGTGGTGCGCAAGTCCGGCGTTACGCTTCCGGCAGGCAAGCATACGCTTAAAGCCGAAACGGTCCGCGGAGAATTTGATTTTGCAAGCATCGCGATGACGCGGACGGATCAGCCCATCCCCGTACCCGGCGTCATCGAGGCCGAGCATTACAAGCCCGGCGGCGAAGACACGGGCTATCATGATTTGACACCCGCGAACATTGGGGGCAAATACCGCAGCGATAGCGTCGACATTCGATCCGCAGCATCCGGCGATCAGATCGTAGGCTGGAATCAAACGGGCGAATGGCTGAAGTACAACATCCATGTAGCTGAGGAGGGACTGTACGATCTCGACTTGTGGGCGGCAACGACGTTCACGGATGCAAAAGTCCGGCTATGGTTGGACGATACGGCTGATTTGACAGGCGTACTAGGCGTTCCTGCCTCCGGCGACTGGAATAAGTGGAAGTCGGTGACCAAATCCGGTATTCGGCTGCCGGCCGGCGATCATGAACTGAAGGTCGAAATCGTCAAAGGCGAGTTTGACATGACGAGACTGTCGCTCACCCAATTCGATAAGCCGCATGCACTGCCCGGATTTATCCAGGCAGCCGATTACAAGGCAGGCGGCGAAGGTACAGGCTACCATGATCTGACGCCCAATAACATCGGTACAGAATACCGGAATGATGCGGTCGACATCCGCCGAAATACGGGCGGCAGTTACAATGTGGGGTGGAACGCTACCGGCGAATGGCTGGCCTACAACGTAGATATTGCCAAGGCCGGCGTGTACAACGTCGATTTCGTGACCGCTACAACGATGGACGGTGCAAAGGTCAGGCTGTGGCTCGACGATACAACCGATCTAACCGGCGAAGTCGATATTCCGAATTCCGTCACCTGGGAGGACTGGGCGACCACGACGAAACAAGGCGTCAATCTCCCCGCGGGCGCCCATACCTTGAAGGTCGAAACGGTGAAAGGCGAATTCGACTTCCAAGGCATACGCATTCATCAGAATCCGGTCGAATCGAAGATCACTCATACCGGCGAATATCAGGCAGCGGTCGGCAGCTTCGGGAAAACGTTGATCGGTGACGCGAATTGGTCGGATTACAGCGTGGAGACCGACATCAAGCTGATTAGCGATACAGGCGACGGAGGCATTCTGATTAGGGCGAACAACCCGGCTCACGGCAAGGAGCTGAATCAGAGCAACGCGGATTTCGTGCAGGGCTATGTCGCGTACTTGAACAAAAAGGGCGTTCATCTCGGCAAGCTGAACTACAGCTGGACTTACTTGACAGGTGTGCCGCTCGAGGTGAAGGCGGGCGAATGGAAGCATGTGAAAGTCGTTGCGCAAGGGGTCCGTATCCAAGTGTACGTCGATGATATGAGCAAACCGGTTATCGACTATACGGATCGCAGCGGCAATCCATTCACGCACGGCAAGGTCGGTATGCGGACATTCATGAACGAGACGAGCTACGACAATTTCATGGTTCTCCCCGCTCCCATTAACGCTTCAGCCATCGGGAAGCTGCTGGAGTGGTTTGGATCAGCCGGACAGTTAGATGACAAGACCTTGAAGCTGCTGGATAAGGAGCTTGAACATGCAGCCGATGCGGTCAGCAAGAATAAGCCGGACTGGAAGCAGGGGATCAAGCATTTAGACAATTTGCTGAAGCAGCTGAACAAGGAAAAGAAGCAGGAAGAGGTTTCTGATCAAGCAAAGACAACCCTCAATCGGAGCGTTAACGCACTCATAGAGCTGTGGAGCGCGAATCCGGGCAAGTAGTCGATCAAGCCCCGCCCATTGGCGACTATGGAGTAAAAAACGTCCCTGTACCGAAGGCGCTTCGGTATAGGGACGTTTGCTTTAACCTCGACTATTGTCCGAGTTACAACTGATCCTGGGTCTGTTCATGGACGCCAAGAGGAGGGTTATACTGACGAAGACTTAAGGCAAGGTCATCAACTGCCAGGCAAGGAGTTATCTGATATGGAATGGATGAATGCGCTGTTCGAGCAATACGGCTACGGTTTGCTTTTTATCGGATTGTTTTTGGAATCGCTCGCGCTGCCGTTCCCCGGCGAACTGGCTATGGCGATCGCCGGCCATTTTGCGTACTTCGGCAACTCAAGCTATTGGCTGGATGTCATATGCGCGTTTCTCGGCGCGACGATCGGCACGACCATTACCTATTTGTTGGGCCGCAAACTCGGTACGCCTTTTGTCGAGCGATACGGAAAATACATATTTTTGAACAAGAAGCGATTTGCCAAGCTGGCCGATTGGTTTGGCAAATACGGGAGCAAAATTTTGCTGATCAGCTATTTCATCCCGGGATTCCGTCATTTTACGGGTTATATGTCCGGCGTGCTGCGCATTCCATTCCGCACCTTTTTGTTGTTCAACCATTTAGGCGCGCTCATTTGGGTCATCGTTTACGTATCGATCGGACGGCTGTTCGGGCCGCAGTTTGAAAAGCTGTTGCACCTGATCTCGACTTATTCGCGGCTTGCCGTGGCAATCCTGGTCGTTGTCATCGCGCTGGTCCTGCTCTTCAAAATGCGCCGGGCTCGTCTGAAGTCTCGCAGTAAGCAGCTGGCCGCGCTCATCGACGAATAATTTCCGCGAAAAACAGCAGGGCTGGTGGTGTCGCATTTACAAAAGGTCTCCCGTCCATTATTGTTCAGGGTGAACCGTCTCTGAAAAAAGTGAGCTATCCAGACGTAAAGGAGGAACAGGCGCACATGTCGCATCCTTACCATCCCTTACACGCTCCCCAATTGCAGCCGCAGCTGCATCGCCCCACGCACAGCTTCCGGGAGTTCGAGCCGAGCCCCAGTCTGGCTTCGCATGTCGCTACTTATTGGATGGTGGATTTCCAGCCGTTACCGGGCAATCAGGGACATCGCGTCATCCCCGACGGCTGCGTAGATATTATCGTGGATCTGCTTGCTTCATCAAGCCGACAGGCCGCTTATGTCGTGGGATTAACGACGCAAGTCGAAGTGCTGCAGTTTGAAAAAGCACGCTCGGTATGGGGCATTCGCCTGTATTCGGAGTCCGCACGCACGATCCTCAAGGCTCCGCTTTCGGCATTTACAGCGAATCGTGTGTACATAGAGGAGCTCTGGGGACAGGAGGCGCTGGACTGGGTCGAAAAGCTGCTGACTGCCAAATCAATTCCGGACAGGATTGAGGTCGTGGAGCGGCAATTGGGCCGAGTACTGGCTGCCGCCGAGACGCCCGCTCCTACTTTGGTGTACCGGAGCATGCAGTATATATACGATTACAAAGGCAATCTTTCCGTAACGGCTTTGGCGGAAAAAGTGAACTTCAGCGAGAGGCATCTGCGGAGGGCCTTTGATCGGGAGCTTGGCCTCAGCCCTAAAGAAATGCTCGGCATCGTCCGCTTCCAAAGCGTGCTGGAGGAGTTGTACAGCGGCGACTATTCCAGCTTGACGGATCTGGCGCTTGAACACGGGTATTACGATCAGTCGCATTTCGCCGGCGCTTTTATGCGTTATTACGGGCTGCCGCTCAAACGACTGACCAGACAAGAGTGACGAAGTCCGTTTTTTACTATTTTGCGAATTGGGAGATTCGCTACAATGGGGGTGAAAATCAAGCAAGGCGAGAGGAGCTCCAATACATGACGGTAAAGTTAAAGCGAGTCGCGATTTACGTAGAACAGATGAAGAGGGCATTGGATTTTTATCGCGTGCTAGGGTTGGCCATTCCGGATGGCACCGACGAAGCGCATCACGTGGACGTGGAGCAAGACGGAATCGTGTTTGCATTCGACATGGTGGAGTCGGTAAAGCGTGTTTTTGACAGCTGGGAAATGCCTGTCGGCTATCGGACCGAGCTCGCCTTTCAGCTATCCAGCCGCGATGAACTAGATGACGTGTACCGTCGGTTGACGGCGCTTGGACATGACGGCTATCTAGAGCCAAGGGATACGCCGTGGGGCGAACGATATGCGATCGTAAAGGACCCGGACGACAATTTAATCAGTCTTGTCGCTTAGCGAAGAGAAAGGATGCGCCATCGTAAAACAAACAGACGGAAAATCACTGTCGCCAGTGTTTCTCCGTCTGTTTTTTTCTATTTTTATACAGGAGATTGAGGTGCATGTCCTGAATTTGAATAGTGAGAAACTGCGGTCTTGCAGTCCGGGGATCGAACGGGGAGGGAATGCTGCGTATCGCCCGCCTATGCGCCAGGCAGTACATGACTACGATTATTGGAGAGGAGTCCATCATGAGCGATTTTACGAGAATTGTCATCACGGGGACGGATAATGTTCGTTATATCCGGTTTGAACGGGACGGCATCCGCTATGCGGCCCAATGGCTTAGCTTCAAAGTGGTTGAGGATCTTGCCGATGAAGGCAGCCGCAAAAACATCCGTCTGGAGAAAAAAGAAGCCGATCTGAGCTCTCGTTACTGGTATGCGAGAGAGGATGTCCTAGAAGGCAACGTAATTCCAACCAGCCTTACGCTTTACAGCGATGATTATGAAGTTCTATTTTCGTCATCCCGCTCGGTCAAAGGCATGTTCAACACGTTCCAGAACGCGCTGAACTTGACGGTTGATGCATTCGATCAAGTATCCACGAATCCTTTCGGCCGTTACGACAATGCTTCGGACGGGCCGAAGCGGATTTTGGTCGTGCCCAAAAAATCGCTGACCGCATACAAAGCTTTCTTCGAGGATCCCAAAAACAGCGTCAAAATTCACCACCCGATGGAGATTGTAGAAAAACCGCCGGCCGGCTTCGAACTGGTCAGCATCACCGGGGCTTTCTCCGTCTATGTGCCGAAAAAAGCGTTCCCGGTTATCGCCCAGCCGGATGCCAGTATCGTGACCAAGGTCCATGGACTGCGGTTCAACGATTCCTTCGTGCAGAGCAGCTCGTCGCGCAAACTTAATGCCAGGGTGACTGCCACACAGGTCCAGGCCTGGTCGGGGCAGAAACGGAACCCCCAGCAGTCGACCGTCATGAACGGTCACTCCGCGAATGAGGTGGCAGCTGATCTTAAGCTGCCTGACGTCGAATACGAATGGCTTCATCTGGTCGCCCATTCGTTCGGCCCGGCAAAAAAGCTCAAAACCCCGCAGCATCGGAACAATCTCGTACTGGGGACTTCTGCGAGCAACTCCCAGATGCTTCAGCATGAGTCCAAGATGCAGGCCTTTGCCGTGCTCTCGGCGTACAGCATTGACTTGACAGTGAAGGTCAATTGCGTAAAGATCGGGACGTCTAAGTACGCCACCTGGCTCGCGACAACCATCATTTACGAATATTCGGTTCTCAATACTGCGGTTACGCCGAATAAGGTCATCTTCTCGGAGAAGGTGACTTTTAACCCCTTCCTCGGCGCCACGCCATCGCTCGCGGAATTTATGGCGGCACGCGAATTCCTTGGCCCTAAGGCGAAGAAGCAAAAAACCGGCGTGAAAGCGAAGATGTTTTTCGCAGTACCCCATCTGCCGGCAATCCCCGCAGAGCAGCCATCCGCTGAACCGATCCTGGTTCTCCAAGGTCATGAATTTCCGCTGGGCATCACGCTCAGCGACATTACGATGAAGCCTGTCAAGCAGCATACTGAGCCGCTGCTCGGCGGCATGAAGACCCCTGCGCCGAAGCTGCTCCGCAACTTAAATCCAGTCATGGACGGCAATCCGGGTTATACATTCACGGCTACCGGGTCGTCGCTCGGGAGGCCGGATATTCCGGTTCGGGGAGCTATGCTGAGGAATGGCCAGCCGCTGGCGACGACGATGACGATTGCCAAGGACGGATTCGTGTTTACGGATTTGTTCGACAGCCTTGCCATCGAACATGTCGACCTGTTCATGCTGGACGATGTGAACCTTCATCTGGTCGCCGGCAGAGAGGGAGCTCCCGATCAACTGCTCCTGGATGGCGTCCTTCGCATGGACAGCGGTCCTTTGGCAGCCTTCAGGCAGCTGCTCGGGCTGGAGCAGGGCATCTTTATTAGCGGACAACTGGATTTTCAGGGCGCCTCCTTGGACGAAAAGCTGGAGATGCATCAATTGACGCTGACCAGCGCCGCGACGTTCCGGACGGCACTACCGGGCGGTCTGACGCTAACCTCGGGCGCCTTGCAGATCAGCATTGGCCCTAGCCTGGATTATGTAACGATGACAGAGGGTTGGTATATTTCCGCTTTGATCGGCGGAACGTTGGAGATCGCCGCCTTAGGGGGCGAACGGCCTGCGACACTGAATGCTTCTTTGGCGTATCAGGAGGGGACGGTCTATCTTCGTGCCGAAGCGCTCGGCATTGCGGACGTATTCGGCATTCCCGGATTCACCCTGGACGCTCTGACGGTGCAAGGAAGCGTCGGGTCCGTTAACGATCTGCAGATCATCGCCAGGCTGTCCACCGGCGCACAGCAATACAGCTTCCTGGGGGAGCTGTCCGATAATCGGGCGGGGATTATCGCTTCGGCCGACGACTTTACGCTGTACGACGTGGCGGATCTGTTCGCTCTCCTGTCCGGGGAGGAGCTGGCTCTGCCTGACTATGACATCACGTTCGATCAGGTATTTGTAGGATTGGCGACCCAAGACGGGACCTATGCCGGCCAACCATTGTCCAAAGGGCTGACGGTTCGCTGCGACCTGACGGTCAATGGCCATCGCGTCGGCGCAGAGGCCATCCTATCGTCCGAGGGAGTCGCTTTATCCGGGGTGTTGGGGGACCTGGATATCGGACCATTAACGATCAAGGAGGCTCGGTTATCTCTCGAACTGTACGCGGCCACTTCCGGGAAACCGACGGACTTCGCGATCCGGGGCGCCGTCGTCATCGAAGGCGTGGAGGTAGACGGCGAGATTCGCTATGAAAAGCAAGCTAACGGTTGGGATGCGGTCGTGTACGCCCGGTTGGCGGCGGACGGCTTCCGGTTGTCGAAGATCATCCCGGCATTGAAAGGGACGTTTGCGGATTCCTTGGCCTTCGAAGAGGCCGTGTTCATTTATGCATCGCAAGAGGGGACTGTTCAGTCGACATCTTATGCCTATCCAGTCCGGCAAGGCGTCCAGCTGATGGGCAGGCTGCAGGAGGTGTCGGCGCTTTCCACGCTGAGCCGTTCCACGCAGTCCGGGCTAATTTTCAGCGCCCGCTTCGGCGCGAACACCGACATCGAGATCGATGTGAACGACATGAAGCTGGACCTCGGGCACGGCGTGCGGACAGACCCGTTCCGGCTGAGGATCGTGCTGTCCCCCGAGCCGGCTGTCCAGCTCGTATTCGGGATGAATGTGTCGCTGACCGGTCAGGAGCAGCCGCTTCACTTCGACCTGATGCTGGAAATCGGAGCGACGGAGGCCCGCGGGTCGGCGACCCTAAAAAACTGGTGGGAGTCGCCGTTCGGATTGAGCGGGCTGAGAATCGGCCCTGCCGTCGCGCTTCAGCTCGGCATTATCTACGCCCAGTTCGCTTCGACGGGCTTGCCGTCGGAGTTCGGTCTCGCCGGTGGATTGGCGATCGGGGAAGTCGAAGCGCGGATGGCGCTCAATATTTCCGAGGATCCGACGCACGAGATCCTTATGGGCTCGCTCACCCGGCTTACGCCGAAGGATCTGGTTCGTTTTGCGAATGTGCTAACCGGCCTTTCTATCCCGACGGAGTCGGTTCCGAATTTCCTGGAGTTCCAGGACCTGCTTATTTATATCGCGCCGAACGGGGGCACGATCGGTACGTTGACATTCGAGCAGGGCTTCAGCTTCGGGGGCAAGATGACGCTGTTCGGCAAAACGGCCTCCATCTTTGCGAGGGTGGCGAAGGACGGCGTCATGGCCAAAGGCTCGCTCGATCATCTGGCGCTTGGGCCGCTGGAGATCCGCGGTCACCAGGGGCCGGATGCCCGGTTCGACCTGGAGCTGACGGCGGACCGGCAAAGTTTGCTTATCGATGGCGCCATTGCGTTTTGCGGATTGGACGCCGAGCTGTTCGTCGACTTATCCAATAAAGGGCTTCATTTCTATTTTGAGCTAAGCTTTCTAGATGTCGTGAAGTACGTCGTGCAGGGAGACAGCTCGGGATCGCTCTCGGAGCCGGACAAGATGGATTTTCGTCTGTATGCGTTGTTCCAGAACGATCTGACCCTCTACCTCAGAACGACGGTGGTGCAGAGATTAAGGGAAGCGATGGACGTCGTCGAGCATGAGATCGATGCGGCGAAGAGTCAAGTGGATGCCGCGGAACAGGTTTATCTGCAGCTGTTCACGTCGGCTGAAGCTCGGCTTCGCGAAGCGCAGCAGGCTGCGCAGCTATATTTGCAGCAGCTGCAGGACCGCGTTGCAGCCGAGCGGCGCAAATTCGAAGAGGCGTTAGGCCAGGCGCAGAGAAGCGTCGACATGGCCAAAGCAGCGTACGACAGTGCGCTCGGTCAAGCCGAAAGTGCAGTCGAAGCCGCGCAGCGCGACTACGATTCGGCTATGCGCGAGGCGCAGGCGGCGGTTACGAACGCCCAAGCCGCATATGACGAGGCGATGAACGGCGCCCAGCGGGCCTTGAACGATGCGGAGCGCGCCTACAACAACAGTATGAACGATGCGATCCGGAAGGTTCAGGATGCCCGCAACAGCGTCGGCTCGCTGCAGCGCGAGATCGACGATGCCGTCTATCAGCTGGATCATCTGCGCTGGTATGAGTATACGTACATGGGACCGGCCTTGGGCGCCAAGATCGCCGGGCTCGAGGTGGCGATGCAGGCGGCGACCGGCGTCCTGTATGCCGCGGAAGGCGTGCTGAACGGACTGAAATACGGCGGTCAATACATGGCGCTGGAGAACGCCCGGCAGACGCTGGAGGCGATTCGCTTCGGCGGCCGATATGCGGCGCTGGAGACGGCGAAGCAGGTGCTGGAGGGCGTCCGGATCGGCGGGCGCTATGCGGCGCTGGAAACGGCGAAGCAGACGCTGGCCGCCGTTCGTACCGGCACGGAATACACCGTCTGGCAAACGGCGCAGCAGACGCTTCAGGCCGTACAGCAGGCCGGACGCGGCGTATTGACCGAGGCGGAAGCGGCACTCTCGGGTATCGGGCAATCCGCGGTATATCTGGCATTGGAAGCGGCTAAGCAGGCATTGGAGCTGATCAAGACGGGCACAGCAGCGGCCGCCTTCGAAAGCGCCAAAGTGGCGCTTGAAGCGGCCAGGCACGGGGCGGAGGGCATGCTGGCGCTGGCCGCCTATGCCGCCGAGCATGCAGGAGACCTGTTCGACCTGAAACGGGTCGAGCTTACAGGCTCGCTAGGAGAGGTGAAGCAGGGCAAGCTGCTGACCACCACGATCGAAGCGGCCGTTCTCGGCCACGATTACCGGCTTCAGCTTGAATTTGACGTGCGCGAGGCCGGCAGGCTGATCGAAGGGATGTTCCGGCATGCCCTGGATGAAGCGGTTCGGCTGGTCAAGGGACAGGGGTAAGACTTTTCGGTAAATGTTAGTTGAATGAATTGAGTGAGTTCCGTGAGTTGTATGACAACGACGGCGGTCCGAGACTTCTTTACAAGTCTTGGTCCGCCGCTTTTTCAAGCGAATTTTTTTCTCCATTTCCCCTCTAAAGCAACGACCACTCCCGATTCCATTTGATCCCCAGAAAAGCCGACAGACGCTGGAAATTCAGAAATTGATCATATTTTGCAACCATTTTATGGGTTTCATAGCCCGAAAGGGGCATTCGTCCGCGGCATCAGGTTCGGTACAATGGTAGCCAGCCGCAGAGGGATCGGCTCTACCAATACAAATGGCGCTTTCCTCGGCGTGCACCCCTGATTCGGGAGTTGGTGAAAATAGCGATGAATGTAATACGGTATCGGACTTTTAAGCGGGGGATCGCGGCCGGACTGTTTGTCTTGATTTGTTGTGCAGGCACTGTCGTCCCGCAATCGCAAGCGGCGCCGGCGACAGCGGAAGCCGTACCGCTGCAGTCGCTCATCGACGCCACGCCTTCGGGGCAGACGCTAGTGCTGTCCGGGGACCGCGATTATTCGGGGCCGGCTGTCGTCTCCGCAGCGATCACGATCGCTTCGGACGGCGAGGCCGTCGTGAAGAACGACAGCGATCGTCCCGTACTCACTCTGGCTGCTGACGGTATCGTGCTCAAGGGAATCGCCGTACAGGACATCCGGACCGATCCCAAGAAGCCTGCCATACTGGTTCAGTCGAACGACAACCGGCTGGAACAGCTGCGAATCAAGTCGCAGGGCGGAGGCATCTTTCTCAGAAATGCGAACGACAATCGCATCTCGAACAGCCGGATCGAAGGCGCGCATCCCGAAGATCCGGACAAGCCTTACTCCCGGCGGGGCAATGGGATCGATCTGCTCGCCTCGGCGCGCAATGTCATTGAAGGCAACACGATCGTTCACGTTCACGACGGCGTGTACGCCGAGAGCAGCAACGAGACTCGCGTGCGCGGCAATGTAGCGACCGATTCAAGGTACGGCTATCATTTTATGTTCTCGGGCAAAACCGAGCTCGTGGACAACGTCGGCGAAGGCAATGTCACCGGCGGCATGGTGATGAGCGTAGAAGGGGCCGTCGTCAAAGGCAATCGCTTCGAGAAGCAGACGGAAAACGTCAACTCGCAGGGCATATTGCTGTTCGACGTCCATCGCTCCGAGATCAGCGGCAACCGTGTCGTCGGCAATCGTGTCGGTCTCTATATCGAGCAATCGACGGAGAATACGCTCGCGGACAATGAGGTCGTTCGGAATTTTATCGGCTTGCAAATGATTCAGTCCAACGACAATCGGTTGCAACACAGCCTCTTTGCCGCGAATGTCAATCAGGCGCAGTCCACGGACAGCAAGAATAACGATCTGGAGGGGAACTATTGGGACGACTTCGAGTCGCTTGATACGGACGGAGACGGTCTCAGTGATCTGAGCTACGAGATCGATCCCTTTTTCCTTCAGCTGACTGCGGATATGGACGCCTTTCAAGTATTCTTCCAGTCGCCCGGGCTGCCCTTTCTCGCTCAGATGTTCCATGCAGACACGGCCAACTGGCTCAAGGATCCAAGCCCGCTGCTGCAACCGCCTTTTGATTCACCGGAGACGGAAGCCTCGGTGAACGGCCGATGGACATGGCTGCCGGGATGTCTGCTGCTTGTGACCGCGCTAACAATCATACATAGATGGGGGATCAAAAAATCATGAAAAAAACGTTGGCTGGATTCGTAGCGCTTATACTCACTCTCACTCTGCTTGCCGGTTGCGGCAAGACGGCATATAAACCGGTCGCCATCGACGAGATGGTGGACAAGTGCCCGGTGTGCAACATGGGAGTCGCAGACGACCAGTTCGCCGTCGAGCTCATCCTCAAAAACAAGAAGGCGCTCAAATTCGACGATCTTGGCGATCTGTACGTCTGGCGCGAAAAAAACGGAACGAAGGAAATCGGCGAGCAATTCGTGCGCGATTACCAAACGAAGGAATGGGTTAAATTGGCCGACGCGACTTACGTTTACGACAAGTCCATTAGGACGCCGATGGCCTTTAACGTCATCTCATTCAAGGAAAAGCGCGATGCCGACGCGTTTGTCTCCAAGGAAGGCAAAGGCCGGATCATGACCGCCGAGGAGCTGGAAAACCACAAGTGGGAATCCAATGAGGACATGATGAAGGCGATGATGGAAGAGCATGCCGGCGAAATGATGGGCAAGGAGGGGGACGGCATGGGGCACGAGGGGGCAGCCACAGATGGCGGGGGCATGAATATGGGTTCCGATTCGAAGTAAGGGAGTTGAACGCTGTGCTTCACCTAAGGACGATCGCTTCACGGGAAATCAAGCTTGGTTTCCGAAATCCCTGGGCTTATTCGTTCATGGCGCTGTTCGCCCTGTTCAGTCTGGCATTGCTGCTGATTCAGTCGCAAGCCGGTCTGTCGGGATATACGAGCACGACCGGAACGATGATCAACCTGATTCTTTATTTGCTGCCGCTCATGACGCTCCTGCTTGGCTCGTTCTCGTTGACCACGGAGAAGGAAGAGGGCGGCTGGCGGTTGCTGTCTTCTTTCTCGCTTCGCACCCGCTCTTATATATGGGGAAAATACGCGGGACTGGCCGTCGTGTTGATCGTAATCGTCGCCTTCGGCTTCGGACTTTCCGGCATCTCGGGCACGCTGTTCGGCCGCGGATTCTCGCTGCAGGCATTCGGCTTGTTCCTGCTCTTCTCCTTGCTGATCATTGTGCAATTCCTCGGCATATCGGTGCTGCTGGGCGCGCTTTGCCGCAATCGCTGGCAGGCGCTTACGTACGGCGTGGGCATCTGGTTCTTTTTGATCCTGGGATGGCCGACGATACTCATCGCCGTTCTGGGATTCCTGCCCTACCTGTTCATCAAGCCGACGCTGATCGCGCTGATCTTCATGAATCCCGCCGAGCTGAACCGTCTGTTTCTCATCGTCAAGATGGGCGGAGGCTCCATCCTTGGACCCGAATATTATCAATGGGTTAAATGGATACAACAACCAATGGGCAGCCTACTCTTCGCGGGTGTGTTGATCGCGTGGATCATCATCTACGTGGAAGCAGCGGCAGGCCTGTGGGAGAGGGGGCGCAGACGTGGCTAAGGAATTGCTTCGGATCGAGAAGGTGTCCAAGTCGATCGGCAAGTCGACGCTGCTTCACCCGTGTTCGCTCTCGGTGCGCGAAGGAGAGATTGTCGCGCTGTGCGGCGGCAACGGAGCAGGCAAGAGCACTTTGATCAACATGATCGCGGGCATATCCAGGCCGACGTCAGGCGCCATTTTACTGGACGGCCTCGCCTGGTCGGACGATCGCGTCGCTTATGCGGACCGGGTGGGCTACATGCCGGACGAATTCCAGTTCGGATCTGCGCTGACGGCGTATGAGACCTTACATTTTTACGCTTCGCTAAGGCGCGTTGGAAGCGATCGCGTGCTGGAGCTGCTTGAGACGGTCGGCCTGCTTGAAGTGCGAAGCCGCAAAGTATCCACCTTTTCAAAAGGTATGCGTCAGCGCCTGCTGTTCGCCCAAGCGATGCTGGCGGAGCCGCCGCTGCTATTGCTGGACGAGCCGACTAATGGACTGGACCCCTATTGGATGGAAGCCTTCGGCAGGCTGATCCGATCGGCGGCCGGCAACGGACAAGCTGTCGTTTTTTCCACGCACCAGCTTAACATTGCCGAATCCTATGCGGACAGCGCTTTGTTTATGGTAGCGGGACATGTACAATATTCGGGGGAAGTCGAGACATTAAAAGAACAATACCGCGGTGCGGGCGGATTGTACGGGGCATTTGACCGAATAGTAGCGAGTGTCGCACCGATGGAACGGGAAGGGGAATAGAGATGCATCGATTCAGACATGCAAAACGTACGCTTGGCGCGATCGCCATGCTTGCCGGTCTGCTCTTGCTCGCCGCGTGCGGGGGGGCAGGAAGGGAGCAGACGCTCAAATTTTCCGAGGTATCGCTGTCTAGCGAGCCTTCTCCGCCGGCGGCGGGACAGGAGACCAAACTGATCGCGGCGATCGAAAATGCCAAATATGCCGCCCTTGAGGGCGAGGTACAATTTCAGATTAACGCCAAAACCGAGCTGCCGAGTCTAATCGATGCTGTCAGCAACGGCGGTTCCTACGTTTCGTCGTATACGTTTCCTTCTGCCGGAGAATACACGATTACGATCCATTTTAATTTCGAGGATGAGCATTTCGCATTTACGAAGCAGCTGCAGGTAAAATGAATACGCCTTCGGCGATCCGGTTATGGGAAGTGACGCTGGAAAAGGTATACTATTGAAAGGAAAGAGGGGGGAGGGAGCATTATGCAAAGTAAATTAGAACAAGACATTATGAAGACGGCAGAACGTTTCGCAAATCAGTTTTCCGATAAAGGCAATTTTGATTATAGTGTGCAAAGTCTACGAAAACTTGACGACATGTTAGAAGAGCTTTTTGAATATCAAATTGATGATCAGACCTTAAATTCGGTATCTTCTATGGCTGGAAGTTACATTTTCGAAGTGGCAAGACGGAATTATGGCGGACAGTATTTTTGGGTACAAGAAAGCGGTCAACCTGTGTTAGTTACTGGAGAGCCTGAATATGCAATTTCTATATTCGCATTCGACAAAGTTAGAGGCAGAATTCGGAATGGTAAAGAAGACGATATTCCATTTTATTTCGATGGCTACATCGCGGCAGTTGAAAAAGGTAAGAAAACAGGGTACAGAGCTACAATCGTTTAATTTAGAAACATAGCCTGCCGGCGGCAAGATCTGGCAGGCTATGTCATTCATTCCTTACGCTTTGTCTCACCCAAATTCGTAAGCCCCCACACTTCGGCAATCCGATCGTTTTCCACGCGAATGAGTTCAAGGATCATCGGTTTTCTTTCGGAATCGTCAGCGGTGGTTCCCCAAATACTGGTGCGGCTTGCAGCCTTATCGCTGTCGACAAGCAGGTCCTCGACAACAATTCGGATAGTCGGGAATCGTTCGAACATCGAAGCCCATGCCTTTTTAACAGCTTCAACCCCCGATTGCAAAGGATGACTATAAAATTCTTTCGTAAAAATATCATCTGCGGCATTTAAATCTCTACTATTGAATGCATCGTACATTCGAAGAATGATATGCTGCGTTTCTTCTTTCTTCAATTCAATCCTCTCCGTTTCTCCAATAACTTGTAAACGACTTTTTCGTTAGCCCATCAGCAGGAAAAAATTGTTTATAGCAGTTTGATATTATTATAGAACATATGTTCTTATTCATCAAATGCCAGGGTTAATTTCATAGTGTCCGCGTCGCACGGAAAGATAGCAATCCAAAAGAAATGAGTAGACTTCATGCAAAAGCATGAGTAAGGAAAGCAGTGCTGTTGAATTAATTGGAAAAAAAGTGCAACGGAATGCTTCCAGTTTTCGTCTGTAAATCAGGGGCGTTCAAATGAGAAGGATGGCATCGATATTTGTATTCATTATCCTAACTGGTTGCAGTATGAAAATGGATGCGGGGGCAAGCGATAGCCATGACCGTTTAACAACATCGGAAGTTGAGGAACGTGTGCCAATTGAAAATTTGAACGAGTATATGTGGTTTGCCGACGCGGCTATTGTAGGAACCGTTATGGAGGAGGGGACAACTTACGAGCACAACATAGGCGTGAACACTAAAATACCTACAACACAACCCGTAACGCCAGCCGCCATTGTAGTTGATGAAGTAATTAGCGGAGATATCGATCAAAAAGTCATTACATTGCTCCAACATGGTTCCAGTGATGATGCAAACGATATCAAGGGGCATGTAAAAAAGGGAGAGAAGTATGTTTTTATTTTATACGAGACATCAACGCCCAATAATTATTGGACTTTAGACGGTAAGGAAGGTCTCTGGAAGATTGTCGATGATAAAGTCACCTCAGACGCGACAATGGATGTATTGCAAGCGTTCAAGTCAACAGATGTAAAGACGTTTAAGTCAACACTACGGAGAGCTATAGAAAATAAAATAAAGCCCAAATCCATTCAATAAAATAAATAAGGCTGAACTAAATAAAACGGTAATTTAGGGGGGAGTATCATGTCGGCTACAACGGATCTTTATCTGGTTCGACACGGGGAAACAGCATGGAATGTGGAGCACAGAATGCAGGGATACCAAGATTCAGAATTGACAGAATTAGGGGTACAGCAAGCCATTTGGCTTGGAGAGCGGCTCAGTAAAGAGCTACCGCATGTAATTTACGCGAGTTCAAGTAATCGAGCTTATAGAACCGCCGAGTTAATAAAACAAGAAAATAACATTGTGATTCATTCATCTGATGAGTTGAAGGAAATTAATTTAGGGCTATGGGAAGGTAAAACTCAAGCGTTTGTTAAAGAAAATTACTCGGACCAATTTGAGAACTTTTGGAACGATCCAGAATCCTATATTCCTTATGGTGGAGAAACATTTAAACAAGTTCAGCGAAGAGCCATTAATAAGTTGTCGGAAATACTAAATTTACATCAGGGTAAAAGAATCATGATTGTAACCCATTCCGTAGTCGTTAAATTGCTTATGGCTCACTTTGAAAACCGACTCCTTAAAGATCTCTGGAAATCACCATACATACATCCAGTGAGCCTATGCCAAATCAAAATAGCAAATGACCAACCTTCCATTGTTCTCCATGGCGATACAGGTCATTATAAAAATTAAGAGAAAACGAAAGGAAGCGATGTAAATGGGAGATAACGGCGGCGTTAGAGCGCAAGAGTTGGATGAAAATATGATCATTACGGAGCGGAGCGAGGACGGCCTTCGCTGGTTGTCACCGCTCGTTGAGCCGTTTGTAATAGCTGGCCTTCCATGGCTGAAAAAAGAGAGGCTATACCGCCGTTTGCCTGCAGCTTCAACGCATGCACTGCCGCCGGCGGTCGACATGCTGGCCGACTGTCCGGCCGGCGGGCAGATTCGATTCCGCACCGACTCTCCGACCGTGGTCGTTAAGGCGGTATTGTCGGGTCCAGCCGAGATGGACCATATGCCGGCCAGCGGGCAATGCGGCTTCGACGGTTATATCGGCGGCTTCGGGGTCCAAACCTATATCGGGACGACGCGGATGAACACAGAGTCGACAGAGATTTGCCATCCGCTGTTCGAGAAGCTACCGGCGCTGCCGCGGGAGGTGACGATCAATCTTCCGCTCTATCAGGGCGTGCGGGAGATATGGATCGGCATCGCTCCGGAGGCCATGATCGAACCGCCGGTGCCTTATGAAGATAGCCGCAAAATCATCGTATACGGCACGTCGATTACGCAAGGCGGCTGCGCCTCCCGGCCTGGCATGGCGTATACGAACTTGCTGAGCCGCAGATTCCCGTACGAGTTCGTTAATGAAGGGTTTTCGGGAAACGGCAAGGGCGAGCCGGAGTTGGCTCGTATTCTGGCCGAGATCGACAACCCCGGACTGCTCGTGATCGATTATGTTGCCAATGTGACGCCGGAGCGCTACCGGGAGACGCTGCCGACATTCATCGGCTTGTATCGCGAGACACATCCCGATGTGCCTATTCTGGTCGTGTCCAAGATTCCCTACGCAAGGGAAGCCTTCGACGATGCTGCCTTGCAAAGACGGCTTGATACCCGAGCGTTCGGCAAGGAAACGGTCGAGCGTTTGAGGCAGGAAGGGGATTCGTATATTTTCTTTCAGGATGGCGACGAGCTGCTCGGAGACCGCTTCGACGAATGCACGGTGGACGGCGTTCACCCAACCGATCTCGGCTTCCTTCGTATGGCGGACGGCTTGACGCCGACGCTGTCGGCTATCCTGGGCGCGCCGGCGCGCTCAACCCACTATACGAAGAGGATCGTCGGTATTTCTTGTATCAATTTCCCTGTTAAAAATGTTGCTATCTCTACTCAGTGGTATGTCAACCATTTAGGCTGCAAATTAGTCCGTGAACCGATACGTTCCTCAAATGGCACCAATGCCATCATTCAATTAGGCGAAGCAGGTCCGAATGTTTTTTTACATGAGGAAACGGAAAGAACTCCTTTACATTTTACTCGACAAGGAGTACCAGCTTCACTCTTTGAATTGATGACTGATGATATCGAATCCTTGTACGCTCAATTAAAAGAAGAGGGAGTACAAGTTAGTGAACGATACGATAATTATCCATGTTCAAAGTATTTTGATGTAATCGACCCAGACGGCAATACAATCACGATTGCTGAATGGTTTGAAAACTGAAGCTTCGCTTGTTAGGAAGAGAGAGTGGGGGAATGAAAATTAAGCTCGGTTTGAAGATTGGTGAAGGCGGATGTGCAGAGGTATTTGAGTGGGTGGAAGATAAGATTGTAAAATTAGCAAAGCCAAACACAAATATCGCTGCTCTGCAAAATGAATTGCATCACTGTCGAATGGCATGGGATTGTGGTCTCCCAGTTCCCGAACCATTTGACCTTGTGAATATTGGAGCAATTCGTCGACGGGGAACCCGGAGGCAGACTTGGCCGAGTATATCATTATGGTTAGATATGCCATACTACCGTCAGATTTTTCTGTTCATGCCAAGGATGTATTAAATGAAACACGCGAATTGAGCATCAGTCTCTTCATGGAAGAGTACGAAAGGCTGTCCGGAATCGGATATGCGGACGTAGAACCTTGGATCGTTCCTATTGCTGCACGGAAATTGTGTGCGGATGGTATATCGGACGAGGAGAAAAACTTACTTGTAACGGAGATTAGAAGACAACTCCACAACAACATAAATGAAGTGAAGAGATAGGTACTCAACTGGTCTTTGCGATTCTGAAAAGACCCGTAATGAATGACCATCACATAGAGGTGAGCTATATCATCATTCGAGAGATCTGTACCTGTCCGTTAGAGATCGTTCACGACATTATAAAAGGCAAATGGAAAACCATGATCATATATCAATTAAAAAATGGCCATACTTCTTTAGCTCAACTTGAGCGAGATATCGAAGGGATCACCCAAAAGATGTTGTTACAGCATCTTAGCGAACTTCAAGCATGTGCAATCGTGGATAAAATCAAAACGGAAGGGTATCCGTTGCAAGTAGCGTACTTTCTTACCGACCGAGGGAGAAAGCTCTTGGAAGCAGTACTGATTATGCAAGAGATAGGTATTGAATTCATGGTGGAAAGGGGACAAACCGAGCTCCTTGATCGTAAAGGCATCAATTATAAAAAGTAAGGCTTGTGAACCTATACCCACAAAATAGTGGGTAATTTACGCTTTATTTATGTGAGACTAAAATACTTTTAGAACCAGCATAAATACACGTAAAGGAGCCGCAAACCATGACTACAGCGTTATTAATGGTTGACATTCAACAGGACTATTTCGAGGGTGGTAGAAATGAATTATTCAATAGCGATCAGGCGGTCATGCATGCGCGTGAAGCATTGACACTGTTCCGAAATAATCAATTGCCCGTTGTACATATTCAATGTATTCTTCTTGATGAGAATGCAACATTTTTCCTTCCAGATACCGACGGAATCCAAATTCATGCACAAGTGCAACCCCGATCAGACGAAAAGGTTATTGTGAAACATACTCCGGATAGTTTTTTTCAAACTGAATTACATCAGCATCTTGAATCGATTAACGTAACGCGATTAGTCATTTGCGGCATGATGAGCCACATATGTATCGATTCGACAGTAAGAACGGCACACCGATTGGGTTTTGAAGCCATTGTGCTAAGTGAGGCTTGCGCCACTAAAGACTTAATATGGAACGATTCGGTCATTCCCGCAAAAACCGTTCATGAAACCTTTATGGCATCCTTACAAGATACCTTTGCTCAGGTAGTAGGCATCAACAGTCTTTATAAAACGGTTTAAATTGTTCTATTCAAAACTTGGATCGGAAGTCAAAAAATATTGTCCCTTAAAAGTCGCAGCGGTCGCGGCTTTTTTGTTATATGGGATCAAGCTCTTGTCATTGGACGATGTCCAGAACTTGATCCCAATCCCGACGACTTTTCGATGTAATTGAATAATATTAATGTCTTAGCAAGGCAAATGCGGCTCCTGGCGACTGTAATTGATTTTCACTAATCACACATGCGAGCATAATTGATTCTTGCAATCGGCTTTGTCTAATGTCGCCTAAGTCAACGATCAAGGGCCAACCAAGGTCCTTGAGCAGAGAATTGACCTGAATCTTGGATGAATTATTGTTTCCGGATATAAACATGATAGGTGAGCCTTCTCTGAATTTCGGATTAATCATGATCCTGTCGCTGACGGTGTTGAGTGTTTTAACAACATGACTTTCTGGCAACGACTGTTGGATAATTTCTGCAGCTGATCTATCGACAAGCTGTAAACGTGGCCCATTGTCAAAATGTACGGCATTGCTTACATCAATGACCGTCTTATTTTTCAAATAGAAAGGATCAATGGTATCAACCACATCTCTTAAACAGAACCATGGAAGAGCCACAATAATGATTTCGCCGAACAGCGCGGCTTCATTAAATGATGCGATATCCCCTGATTTACCTACTTCTTGCTTCCAGGTAAAATGTTTTGGAGCGTGGGGCTCACGGCTGCTGATTAATACTTGATAACCTGCTGCAATTAATCCTTTGCCTAAAATTTTGCCTACATTCCCTGCCCCAAGAATACCAATGTTCATGCTCATCCTCTCCCTTCTATGGGTAATTATATGAGCATTAAATCTTGTGAGTAATTAGGCACTTTTTAGTATCCAAACCGTTTTTATATGCAATAGGATATAATGTTTGTAAGCGAGGTGAGAGAATGCCTGTCCAGCTAAATGAGTGTCCGGCAGAGATTGTGTTATCCATGTTAAGCGGCAGATGGAAAATCCCCATTTATCGGTATTTATATAAAAATGAAAAGCCAGTGCGTTATAGTGAATTGCTTAGGCATCTTCCATCCATTTCGAAAAAAATGCTGACAGAACAGCTTCGCGAGCTTGAGTGTGACGGAATTATTGAAAGGGAGTCATACCCGGAGCCTCGCCCAAGAGTAGAATATACGTTGACTTTGTCAGGACGATCAATGATTGTATTTCTTGATAAGATGAGCGATTGGGGCGAAAAGAATATCCTGCCCAAAATAAAGGAAATACAGCAATAATCAAATATATCGAGGCACCCTAAAGGGTGCCTTTCAAATTCGTCATGCATTGCCAAAAGGGACGCCGCATCGGCCGCCATGTAATTACCTGAAGGATGGGACAATATCATCATGATAGCCGTCAGCACCTTGGCGCTGCTCCTTACAGTCTCCCATCGCCTCCAACTGTAGCAAGCCATTGAACAAATTAAGCTATCATGACAAGCAAGCCCGATCAATAGCTCGATCGGGCTTTTTTTGCTTTTTTCATCAAGTTGTCGGATAGAAGTGATCCATTCTTGAACGATTGAGGGAGAAGGTGTGACGGCGATTGAACCGACGAAGGACAGAGATATAATCAACACAGATTACAAATGGCTTTGGGAGGGAGGCAGCAAGGAATGGGCGTAGATACGGTTCTATGGAGCAAGCTGGTGACGGGAATGACGCTGGGGTTCCATATGATATTCGCGACGATCGGTGTCGGGATTCCGCTCATGATCGCGATCGCGGAGCTCACCGGCATTCGCAAGCAAGATGCTCATTACGCACTGATGGCTAAGAGGTGGGCGCGGGGATTTGTTATATCGGTGGCAGTCGGTGTCGTAACAGGCACGGCCATCTCCCTGCAATTGGCATTGGTATGGCCGAATTTTATGAAGCTGGCGGGGAATGTTATTGCGCTTCCGTTATTCATGGAGGTATTTGCATTCTTTTTTGAAGCGATCTTTCTAGGCATTTATCTGTATACGTGGGATCGGTTCAAGAACCCGTATATACATTGGCTGCTCACAATCCCCATTGTCGCAGGGGCAGGCATGTCAGCCGTTTTTATCACGACTGTGAATGGTTTTATGAATCAACCCGGGGGATTTACGATGCAAGACGGGCAATTTACAGCCGTCAACCCGGTGCACGCGATGCTGAATACGGCGACGTTCTCCAAAGTGTTCCATGTATTAAGCTCGGCCTATCTTACAGGAGCGGCTCTGCTGGCAGGAATAGCTGCCTTTACAATGCTTAGAAGGGGCATAACCGGATATCACAAAAAAGCACTGAAGCTTATGATGACGGTCGTCCTGCTGTTCGGCGCGCTAAATACGCTTGCCGGAGACGTGTCCGCCAAGTTTTTGGCCGAACACCAGCCAGAAAAGCTTGCTGCCGGGGAATGGCATTTTGAGACCCGGAGCGGTGCGGATCTGATCTTGTTAGGATGGCTTAATGCCGAGCATAAAGTAGAAGGCGCGCTTCATCTGCCAAAGATGCTCAGCTTCCTTGCATTTGGGAACTTCAATGCGAAAGTAACGGGCCTAAATGAATTTCCTTCGGACGAACAACCTCCGCTTTTAATCCATTACTTTTTTGACTTGATGGCCGGCATCGGCTTTGCATTGTTGGGCATATCCATGCTGTACTTCCTGTTTGCCTTCTGGAAAAAACGCAATGAGCACAACAAATGGATGCTCCGCCTTATTGCTGCAGGAGCGCCGCTCGCCTTTTTGGGAGTCGAGATGGGCTGGTTTTACGCTGAGTTGGGGCGGCAGCCGTGGATTTTACGAGGATATATGCGTGTGGAAGAAGCGGCGACGACATCGCCAAGCGTGAGAATTCTTTTTTTCCTCTTCCTTCTACTTTACATCGTATTAGGCGTGGTTAGCGTTCTTGTTCTTCGGCGCTTATTCAACAATAATCCGGCAGAAATTGAGATGGAGAAATGGGCGCGGCATGCGGACGAGAAGCGAACAGGGGAGGGAGCGCATACGTGATGAGTTACGATTTGATCGGGATTTCGGTTCTGTGGCTGTTTTTGTATGGGTATCTGATCATTGCCTCCATTGACTACGGAGCCGGATTCTTTGCCTTTTATGCCCGCCTGACCAAGCAGGACCACCTCATTAATCGCCTCATTTCTCGTTATTTGTCACCCGTATGGGAGATCACGAATGTATTTTTCGTCTTTTTCTACATCGGTATGATCGGTTTTTTTCCGGATACAGCCTATTACTATGGCTCGGCGCTGCTGGTTCCGGGAAGTATTGCAATCGTGCTGCTTGCTATTCGCGGTTCGTTCTATGCATTTGAAAACTATGGTTCCAAAAATAAAATCGTCTATCTGTTTTTGTACGGCGCATCGGGTCTGCTGATCCCAGCTTCGTTGTCCGTAGCGCTGGCCCTGTCTGAAGGAGGCTTTATCTTAAAGCAGGGTCAGTCGGTTTCTTTGGATTATTGGGCTTTATTTACCAATCCATTGTCGTGGAGCATCGTTGGGTTGGCGATTGTGTCTGTGTTATTTATTAGCGCCTGTTTTATGGCGTTTTACGCTTCGCGGGCAGAGGATCAAGCTGCGCTAAAGCTGATGCGGACCTACGCGCTGTTCTGGAGCACGCCGACGATTATTGTCGCCCTGACGGCCTTTATCTATTTGGGGCAACACAATGAGCGACATTATCAAAATATGATGGATCTATGGTGGCTGCTTGCGCTTTCGGTTGCCTTTTTCATGATTGCGATGTGGCTGTTGTACCGCGGCCGTCGTTATGGGCTAGCATTTGTTTGCGTCATGCTGCAGTTTGTTTGTGCCTTATTCGCTTACGGGATCGGGCAGTATCCCTATATTCTCGATCCCTACATTACGATTCAGAGCAGCGTCACCTCATCCTCAATGGGTTTCGCGCTGGTTGTCGTATTTATCGGGGGCATGTGTCTGTTGATTCCTTCCCTTATTTTGGTGTTCAAGCTGTTCCTGTTCGATGCAGATTACGTGAAAGGGAAAAAGTAGGCTGACTACTCGCAAGCTCTTACCATAGAGGAGTTGAGTTTGGTGAAGGGAAAAAGAAGCATGATCGCTATACAGATAACCGCCCAACGCAAACGCCTCATTTACCTGACAATTATCTCACTTGCGCTAGGCGCCGCTATTGTATGTCAGGCTGCATTATTGGCGGAAGCCGTCCAGCGGATCTTTGTAGAGAAAGCATCTTTTTCGTCGGTTGCGCGACTGCTCGGCATCCTGCTGGTCGTAATGGCGATACGTACACTGTTGTCATATGGGAACGGGACAGTTGGTTTGCAAATGGCAGCAACCGCCAAAAAAAATATGCGGGCAGCCGTGCTTCGGCATTTTACGCATGCTTCCATACTTATCTCTCTTCGGGGGCAAACGGGAGGAAAGGTCAGTGTTGCGCTGGATGCTGTGGATGAGGCGGACAGTTATTTCAGTCAATACTTGCCGCGTATGGTGGAAACGGTCATGATCCCGATTCTGATTTTAGTCGTTACGTTCACCCAACATGGCAATTCAGGTATCATCATGCTGGTCACGGCTCCGTTTATCCCGATTTTTATGATATTGGCGGGGCTGAAAACGAAAAATAAATCAGAAGAAAAGTATGCGCAGCTGGCCGAGTTTGCCGGTACATTTCTGGATTCTCTTCAAGGGCTCGTTACGTTAAAAATATTCGGACGGGCTCGCCGTCAGCAGCAAGAAATCGAACGCAGCAGCTTCAGATACCGTGATGCCACGATGGATATCTTGAAGATTGCGTTCACGAATACCCTCATGTTGGAATCGATCGTGATGCTGAGCATCGGGATTGTGGCTCTCGAACTGGCTATTCAGCTGCTAGTCTTCAAATCGATGTCGTTTCATACGGCCTTTTTTATTTTGTTGCTCGTACCCGAATTTTACAGCTTGCTGAAGGGCTCAGGCACGGCTTTTCACAACGGTCGAACCAGTATGGGGGCGATTAGCAAGGTTGAGACCATGCTCGCGGACACGAACGACGGAAACGAGCTCGAGGATCGGCCAATAGGGCTCGGGACATTCCCGAAGATGTTATTTCCAATGCCGCCCGCCATTGAACTGGACAATGTCCGGTTTCAGTATGCGCCTGATTCATTTGAGCTGCATACAGGTTCGATCACAATTAGGCCAGGAGATCATATTGCCCTTGTTGGTCCTAGCGGATCCGGCAAAACGACCTTGCTCCATCTGATAGCGGGATTACTTCAACCGGCGTCGGGGAACGTTCGGGTGAATGGAAGCCCGCTTACGCCGCACGACGAGACGATATGGTTCGAACAGATGAGCTATATTACGCAGCATCCTTATATTTTTGCCGGTACCTTCGCCGATAATATCGCGATTGGTGCCGGACGGAAAGTCACCATGGCTGAAATTGAGGCAGCGGCTGCGGACGCGGGTCTTTCGAAGGTTGTATCCCAGCTCGAGCAGGGGCTAGATACCCCCGTCGGCGAGGGCGGAAGAGGACTATCCGGCGGGGAAAAGCAAAGACTTGCCCTGGCGCGCGCTTTTTTGAAGCGACCCTCCGTAATTTTGTTCGATGAGCCGACCGTCGGACTCGATCTTCATACCGAGGACATCTTGCAGCAGTCCATTGCAACCTTGGCCAAATCAGCGACGATGATTACGGTGGCTCACCGATTGTATACCATTCGACATGCGGACAACATTTTGTTTATGAACCATGGCGTTCTAATCGGCTCGGGACGTCACGACGAGCTTATGGCACGCTTGCCTGCGTATGCAGAGATGATCGATTTTCAACGGCAGGGGGTGCCGGGATGAACGAGCTCGCTATTTTGTCCCAAGCGTTGATTCGGGAGCGCAAAGATATTATTCTATCGATTTTAGGCGGATTTGTCGCCGGCATTGCCGGCGTGGTCCTCTTTTCCGCGAGCGGGTATCTCATTTCGCAAACGGTGTTTGCGCCCCCGCTTTATACGCTCATCATACTTACGTCGCTGGTCAAGCTTCTTGGTTTGATTCGAGCGGCGAGTCGTTACGGCGAGCGCTTGTACTCGCACAGAGCGACATTTTCTATGCTTAGCCGCGTTCGAGCATCCTTTTTCTCCAAGCTTATTCCTTTGACGCCGGGCATTTTGAATCGTAACCGAAGCGGGGACCTGCTGGCGCGGATCGTTGGGGATGTGGAGGGGTTGCAGCACTATTTTTTACGCGTGGCGTATCCGCCGATCATTGTCGTTATGGTCTTTTTGACGACGATGCTGGCTGCCGCTTCCTTTTCGGTCTGGATCGCTTGCTTGCTGTTGCTCGGCATGCTGGCGACCGTATTGGTCGTGCCGGGTATCGTGTTGCTGGGATATCGGAGCGTGAACGGGCAGGTTCGCAAGCAGCGGGCGTCGTTGTCTGCGGAAGTAACAGAGGTGCTGTACGGGTATCGCGAGCTTAAACTTTATGGTCAGCTTGCGCAGAGGGAGCGGCAGCTTCGCCAAGCCTCCTCCGCATTGGCAGCGGCGCAGCAGCGAGCGGCGGGCCAACTGCTGCGCGGGCAATCGATGCATGCCTTTGTTACCTATCTGATTTCCTGGGGGGTGCTGGCGCTTGGCGCTTATCTGATATCGGATGGAACGCTGGCAGGCGTATATCTGGCTATGCTAGTCATGGCCGCTTTAACTGTATTTGAGGAAGCAGCGGCTATGGCCACGTTGCCGGCATATAAGCAAGATAGCGAACATGCAGCCAAGCGGCTGACGGAAGCTGTACTGACGCCAACCATGCAGCCGGTGCAGCCAAGCCGTACATTGAATGCGGACCATGCCGTATCTATTTCGTTTTCAGGCGTTTCCTTCCAATACGAATGGGAGTGGAGACCGGCGCTGAAAAACTTTTCGTTGCAAATTCCGCCTGGCTCCAAAACGGCGATTGTGGGACCCAGCGGTTCAGGAAAGTCCACGTTGATGGAGTTGTTGCTCAAGCTGCGTACGCCGACGGCCGGAGATTTGCGACTGAGCGGCATATCGGTACAAGAACTGGAGGCGTCGAGCATTTGGAAATCGGCTCATGTCGTGCTGCAGCAAAGCCATTTTTTCCGGGGAACGATCCGGGATAACTTGCTCTTGGATGGGGAGGACCATACGGACGGAGATCTGTTGGATATCCTCGCTAAAGTTCAATTGCCGACTGCTTCATTAACGGATCCTGTGTACGAAAGGGGAGAGAACTTATCGGATGGCGAAAAACAACGCTTGGCCTTGGCGCGGACCCTGCTTCGCAAGGGAAAGCTATGGCTGCTGGATGAACCGACGTCTTCGCTGGACTATGTGACAGAGCGACGCGTTATGACACACCTATACGAACAGGCTTCGGATGATACGCTCCTGCTAATCTGTCATCGGCTTAATGGGTTGGAAGATTTCGATCGAATTGTAGTCATGGAGCAAGGACGCGTGATCGAATCAGGATCCTATTCGGAGTTGATGGAGCAAAAGGGCTATTTTTATAAGATGAAACAAGTGGAGTTACAATTAATCGGCGAAACGGGGAACTAATTCGTCATCGACACTGAATGGTCATATTTTTCGAGGAAAATAGCCACTTCGGGCCATTTGACTAAACATATAAAACGCGATAATAGCAACAGGCATAGGGTTTAAGGTTCCATAAAGGAGTTGCGGAGCGGTGAGCCAAATCAATAGAGTGTTGCTTGCAGAACCATCGCTAGAGCATCGAGAACGGATCAAGTACCTGCTGGAGCTGGATCCTTTATTTGAGGTCGTAGCGGAAACGGATTGCGGAAGGGAAGCGATAGCACTCGCCGGTTCATTAAAGCCGGAGGTGGCGCTTATTGCGGTTGAATTTCACGATATGAAGGGTACACAGACCATTCAAGAAATGAAACAGTTTAATCCCCGAATGGTAGTCGTATTGCAAGCGGAAAGCGCTGACGTCGAGTATTTTTTTGAAGCTCTGAAAAGCGGGGCGCAAGGTTACTTGCTCAAGTCGCTGCATCCAGCTTCCTTTCACGAGTATATGAGATCGCTTTTGATCGAGGATGCGACGCTGCCGAGAGAGCTTGGATATCAAATTTTAAAGCAGTTTGTTACTGAGAATATCCAGCATGGCGCAGAGCCCCTGCTAAGTGTAATGGAAACGGCAGTGTTAAGAAATCTGTGTAGAGGATTCAACATCGAAGAAATCGCCGATCGGTTAGTCATACCGGAAAATACAGTGAAATTCATACTGAATGACATTCTTTTTAAATTGAAATTAAAGAATCGTACGGAGCTGGTCACCTATGCGTCTGACAAAGGAATATTTATGTCTAAGGCAAGTTCGAAAAAGAGAAAGAACTTTAGTCCGTACTGATTGATCGAGACATTAGGGTCTCTTTTTGATGCCACTCAACCTTAGGCATCGCGGTCTTTCGTATTATCAGGTCAGCCAGAATTTCTGGTTGGCCTTTTTGTATGGCCGGTTTAAGATGGCGGTAGCCGGGAGAACGTGGCGGTCTTAGGGGCGAATACCCCGTCAAAAAAACTGTTCTCCCA